>Ga0182024_10000298_pt1 | contig 124736 bp, 113 predicted proteins | sample P32metaG_FD_120480 | JGI IMG/M metagenome (GOLD analysis project Ga0182024, IMG submission 120480) | Permafrost microbial communities from Stordalen Mire, Sweden - P3-2 metaG (Illumina Assembly) | ecosystem: Environmental > Terrestrial > Soil > Wetlands > Permafrost | place: Sweden: Stordalen... | reverse complement strand
TGCTCGAATCCTCGCCGCCCTATCTAAGGGAACTGATCGTCTTCGCGATTAATACGGGCCTCAGATGCGGCGACCTGCTCGATCTGAAATGGGAGGAAGTGGATATCGACGAAAGAAGACTATCGCTCATCATGGGCAAGACACGCCGTAGGCTGGAGGTGCCGTTGAACGACACGGCGGCCGCGATTCTCGCAGGAAAACAGGCTGTGAAACATGGCCCTCACGTTTTCTACAACCCGGTAACGGGTGGCAGGTTTCTCAACCTGAAGGTGGGCTTCAAGGCAATCCTGAAACGCGCCGGTCTGACCGGCATCACGTGGCACACACTCCGGCATACGTTCGCTTCACGGCTTACGCGATCCGGCGTTGACCTCGTGACAGTGAAGGAACTCCTGGGGCATTCAACGATCAACACGACCATGCGGTACGCGCACTCGAATCACGATACGAAGGCGCGCGCGGTGGCGAAGTTGCCGAGTAGTGACAAAGTAGTGACACAGGTGCCGAGAAAGGCCAAAAAGCCAAAAGCGGCATAGTGACACCCCTCGTAAGATGATGGAATCAGGTAAGATAGTGAACGGAGGAATGGCAGAGCGGTTGAATGCGCCGGTCTTGAAAACCGTTAGAGTCGAAAGGCTCTCGGGGGTTCGAATCCCTCTTCCTCCGCCAACTTCAGAAAATCTGGCGCATACTGTAATAGTGCATCCGGCCAGAGTGTTTCTGGCGGCGCTGCCGGAAGGCCAGACAGGCTAACTGATGAATCGGATGCTGTGGAGACTGTTCCGTATAGTCGTCTGCGCGCTCGCCATGTGGGCCGTGGCGAGAATTATGTTCGCGTCTCTTCCAAGAGAAGATGCCGTTGCCGCCATGCTCCTGCTGCTCTGTGTGCTGGCCGTGGCCACCGTTGGGGACCGTATTCTTGCCGTGACCAGTTCCGTCGCCGCCAGTCTCTCATTCAGCTTCTACTTCATCGATTCGGTCGGGAGCCTTCGAATCACCTCCACCGAAGGCGCCGTGACATTCGCGGGCATGATTATCGCCGCGATGACCGGAAGTCAGCTATCGGTTCGCGCGCAGATCCGCGCCGCGGAATCGGAGCGCCGTCGCGGAGAGATGGAGCGGCTCCAGCAACTGGGCGCCGCGCTGCTGGCCACCGATACCGTCAGCGAAGCGGCGTCCCGCGCGATTCGTGAAATCGTAACTCTTTTCGGCGGACGGGCGGTGCTGCGGGTCAAAGGGGTTCGCCTTCCCTTTGAAGCGGGTGTAACGGGGAAGGGCGGCCGCGAGCCCATCGTGGTCCAGACACCCAATGAAAACGGCGTCCTTGAACTGTACGGCATTGAGCCTTCCGTTGAGGTACGGAGCGCCATGGCGAACCTGATCGGGCTCGTGCTTGACAGAGCCTCCGCGTCCGAAGAGCGGGCCCGGATAGAATCCACCCAGCGTGGCGAGGAGCTGAGGAACACCATCCTCAACGCCCTCGCACACAATTTCAGAACGCCCCTCACCTGTATCAAGGCCGCGGCATCGATGATGCGCAGCTCCGACGGCGGGCCCGGAAGTTACAGTCAGGAGCTGGTTGAAGTCATCGACGAGGAGGCCGACCGGCTCGACGAGCTGCTTCGCGCCTCTCTCGATCTGGCGCGAATCCAGACGAGGCAGGCCAATCCGCGCGTGGAAGACTGTTCCGTCGCATCGATTGTTTCCGGCGTTTTGACAAAAATGAAACGCTATCTGACGCGGCAGTTGATCATCGTAAAGATACCGGAAGGCCTGCCGGGCGTGCGCGGCGACCGTTTCCTTTTCGAGCAGATGGTGAGTCAGGTTCTCGATAATGCCTGGAAGTACGCGGGCGCCGGTGCGCGCATCTGGATCCTGGCGGACCAGGTGGGCGAAGAAGTTGTACTCACAATCCGCAATGAAGGCGTCCAGATTCCCGTAGAAGAGCGTGGCCTGGTATTCGACCGCTTCTACCGTGGCGCACGCAACCGTGCCAGCATTGAAGGAACCGGCCTCGGGCTGGCGATTGCAAAGACGATTGTGGAAGCACATGGCGGAAGAGTCTGGCTGGAGGCTGCGGCGGACGGACCCGAGTTCCGGTTTGCCCTCCCCGCCGGAGCAGCGAAGGAAGAAGAAAATGATCGAGAACCGCACTATATTGTTGATTGACGATGAGCCTCAGATCCGCCGGGTTCTGAGAACAAGCCTCGGCTCCAAGGGCGCGCGCGTCCTGGACGTCGCCAGCGGCGAAGAAGGTGTCGAGTTGCTCCGCCGGGAAACGGTCGACCTGATTCTGCTCGATCTCAATATGCCCGGAATGGGTGGCCTCGCCGCCTGCCGCGCGATCCGCAACGGTTGGGATGTGCCCATTATCATCGTCTCGGTTCGGGAATCGGATCAGGACAAAGTGGAGGCGCTCGACGCGGGAGCGGACGACTACGTGTCGAAGCCGTTCAGCTTCGACGAACTAATGGCCCGCATGCGCGCCGCCCTGCGCCGTTCGGGTTTCGCTACGGATACGACTCCGCTCAGAATTTCGGTCCCGGGACTTGAGGTGGATTTCACAAACCGTAAGGTGGTTGCCGGCGGGAATCTTGTGCGGCTGACTCCCACTGAGTTCGATATTCTGCGATACCTGGTCTCCCAGGCCAACAAGCCTGTCCCGCACAAGCGTTTACTGCAGGCGATCTGGGGCCCGGATTATGGCGATCAGATCGAATACCTTCGGGTCTTTATTAATCAGCTGCGCAAGAAGATCGAACCCGGCGGCGGCAAGCCGGTGTTTATCGCCACGGAGCCGCGTATCGGGTATCGCTTTATATTGCCTGAAAGTGGTTTGCCCGGGCCCCCGGAAGCTGAGGGTGCGGTGGCCTCGGCTGAGACCGTGCGCGCGTAGTGTGAAATATATTGCGGCTTATGCTGGAATAGAAGCTAATGGGTGAGATTCCGCCAAATCACGGCGAGCTGGCGGTAGGGCAGCCGGACATTCCCGACAAGCTTTTCTTCCGGATTGGCGAAGTGAGCCATCTGGTGGGCGTGAAGGAATACGTCCTGCGATATTGGGAATCTGAGTTTCCCGGCCTTTCCCCGCGAAAGTCTTCCAGTGGCCAGAGGATGTTCCGCCGCAAAGACGTTGAACTCCTGCTGCGAATCAAGCATCTGCTCTACGGCCAGAAATTTACGATCGAGGGTGCGCGTAAGGCTCTTCAGGAAAAAAGCAGGGCGGCAAAGGCGGTGGAACCGAAGCCTGTGGCGCAAACCGAGCTGTTCGGCTCCAGTCCCGTCGTTGAGATCCGGAAGCAGCTTTTGGAGATTCTTCAACTACTCTCGTAGGTGGCGCTAAAGCATCGCCGGATCGGATTGCGGCGCGCCAACAATCAGGGAATAGATACGATCCAGATCTTCATCTGAATAGTACTCAAGCTCGATCAAGCCTTTCCCCTTACCTTTTTCCATAATTCGGACGCGCGTTCCGAGGACTCGCTCCAGATCGGAAATAGCGGCGCGAACATTCGGATCCACCGGCTTTGGGTTCGTTTTGCGCGCTACAATTTCGTCGCTCGCTTCCTTCGCTGGCTTTGTGAACTCCTCAATTTGCCGAACCGACCAGCCTTCGCTGATGCAACGCTCCGCAAGGTCGCTCTGCGCCTTCTCCGTGGGAAGTTTCAGCAACGCACGCGCGTGCCCCGGAGTGAGTTTCCTCGTGGACACCAGGTCCCGCACCTGAATCGGTAGCTGGAGCAAACGGATAGAGTTCGTCACCGTGACTCGGTCCTTGCCTGTCTTCTGTCCGATCTCCTCATGGCTGAGCGATAGCTCCGCAGCCATGCGCTCGAAGGCGATGGCAAGCTCAATCGGGTTCAGGTCTTCACGCTGGATGTTCTCGACAATCGCTAACTCGAGAACCTTCTGGTCGTCGGCCTCGCGGACAATGACGGGCACCGCAGTCAGACCGGCAAGATTCGCCGCCCGCCAGCGGCGCTCGCCGGCGATGATCTGATATTGCGTAGGCCCCGTCCGTCTGACAACGATCGGCTGAATGATCCCTTCCCTCTCGATCGATTGCGCGAGTTCCAGCATGGCCTGTTCGTCGAATTCTCTGCGGGGCTGGTTGGGGTTCGGATGAACCTGGGCTATCGGAGCGAGAACGACATTGCCGTCTGGTTCCCGCTCAGGGATTGCCGAGGCGACCGCAACCGGAGCCGGGGCTGCACTGCCGCGACTGGGCAGCAGTGCATGGAGACCCTTACCTAAAGCCCTATGATCGGGCGCTTTTCGCGGATCGATTTTGCTCATTGGTGAGAACCTCTTTGGCAAGTTGTATGTAGGCTTCCGAGCCGCGCGACCCAGGATCGTAAGCCAGAATGGATTTTCCGTGGCTGGGGGCCTCGGCAAGCCGAATATTGCGCGGGATGACGGTTTTGAAGACGTCTCCGGTGAAAAACTCCCGAAGATCCGCGGCAACCTGCCGGGCAAGATTGGTCCGGTCGTCGAACATGGTCAGCAGAATCCCTTCGATCCTGAGCGGGTGCCCGAAGGAATCGCGGATCCGGTCAATGGTGTCCATAAGCTCGGAAACACCTTCGAGTGCGAAGAACTCACACTGAATCGGCACCAGCACGGAGTCCGCTGCCATCAGGGCGTTCAAAGTCAGGAGATCCAGGGCAGGGGGGCAATCGATCAGAATAAATTGATATTGAGCCAGAACGCTGCTCAGGCGATGCCGAAGAATCGATTCGCGAGCATCGACGCCGACCAATTGCAGGTTCACGCCAATCAGGTTTTTGTCCGCAGGCAGGACGTCGAGACCTTCCATGCTGGTGTGACAGATGGCCTGCTCGATTTCCCTTCCATCCACCAGGACATCGTAGATCGTAGTGAGCCCGGGTGTCTTCTGGATGCCGAGGCCGCTGGTAGTGTTTCCCTGCGGATCGGCGTCGATCAGGAGCACTTTCACGTCGCTGACGGCAAGTGCGGCTCCTAGATTTATGGCGGTGGTAGTCTTACCCACACCGCCTTTCTGGTTGGTTATTGCAATGACTCGACTCACGCTCAGATGCTCACTCTAGCACAACTCGATATGTTTCACGTGAAACATACGAAATCGGAGGCCGGGGTTCGTTTTGTATTTCCGGTTTCGCCACGTTTCACGTGAAACATTATCCGGCGCGATTCGCCAACGCCCGGCTCGCCAAGCTCATATAGACATCCAGCAGGGCAACCGCGGCCGGAGTCACCCCCGGAATCCGCGCAGCCTGACCCAGTGTTGCCGGGCGAACGCGCTCCAGCTTCTCGCCCACTTCGCGGGAGATCCCGGGAATTCCCGTAAATGCCATGTCGCCTGGGATACGGCGCGTGTCGGAACTCTGCATACGTTCAATCTGCCGACGCTGTTGATCGATATATCCAGCGTATTTGATCTCAGTTTCCACGGTCATCAGGACCCCACGCTCCGGCTCGCCGCCCAATACTTCGGTGATCCAGGGCAGAAGATCCCCGATCCTGGTCTCCGGACGCCGCAAAATAGCGACTTGGGGGCTGGTTTCGAGCGCACTCAGCAGCCGCTCGATTTGGGCTCGTTTTTTCGAAAAGAACTCCTGCCGGCCAGCGGTCGCCAAACCAATCTCAGTCCCAGTTGGCGTTAACCGCGCATCGGCATTGTCGATTCGGAGCCGCAGCCGGTACTCGGCGCGCGAAGTGAACATCCGGTACGGCTCGTCGGTTCCTTTTGTAATCAGGTCATCGATCATGATCCCGATGTATCCCTCGGAGCGGGGAATCACAACTGGCGCTCGGCCCAGAACCGTCTGCGCGGCGTTAATCCCCGCCATAAGCCCTTGGCCGGCAGCCTCTTCGTAACCCGAAGTACCGTTGATCTGGCCGGCGAGGAATAAACCTGGCAGCTTGCGAACTTCCAGCCGGTGATCCAGTTCGCGGGCATCCACCGCGTCATACTCGATCGCGTAGCCGGGGCGGATCATCTCGGCCTGCTCCAGACCGGGAATGGAGGCGATCACTGCGGCCTGGACGTCGATGGGCATGCTCGTTGACATACCGTTCACGTAGATTTCGTTGGTGTCCAGCCCCTCGGGCTCCAGGAAGATCTGATGGGCCATCTTATCCGGGAATTTGACGAACTTGTCTTCAATAGAGGGGCAGTAGCGCGGCCCGATCCCCTCAATCTGGCCGCTGTAGAGCGGGGAACGGCCGATACTGTCCCGGATGATGCGCGCGGTCTCCGCCGTCGTTCTTCCCAGAAAACACTGAATTTGCGGACGATCGATCTTGTCCGTCAGAAAAGAAAACGGCGTGGGCTCCGCGTCACCAGACTGCGGTTCAAACTTTGACCAATCGATAGACCTCGCATCCAGCCGCGGCGGGGTGCCGGTTTTCAGCCGAGTCCAGCCGAGCCCGAGATTCCGGATCTGATCGGCCAGGACGATGGACGGTGCCTCTCCATTCCGTCCGCACTCAAACTTGCGCTCGCCGATATGCGCCAGGCCATTCAGGAAAGTGCCGGTAGTAATGATCACCGCCCCGCAATGGATCGTTCGCCCGTCAACGAGCTGAACGCCACGCACGCGACCGTCGTCGATGCGGAGGGCCGCTACCTCCGCCTGCTTGATCCGGAGGTTCGGCTCCCTCTCGAGGACTTCCTTCATGTGGATGCGGTATTGCTTCTTGTCGCATTGCGCGCGCGGCGACCAGACGGCGGGACCGCGGCTTGTGTTGAGAAGACGAAACTGGATCCCCACGGCGTCCGCGACTTCGCCCATCACGCCGCCGAGAGCATCGATCTCCCGAACCAGGTGACCCTTCGCGATTCCGCCGATCGCGGGGTTGCAGGACATCTGCGCAATCAGATCGGCGTTCATCGTAATCATGACGGTGCGGAGCCCCATGCGGGCGCAGGCCCGCGAAGCTTCACAGCCCGCGTGACCGCCCCCAACAACGACAACGTCGAACGTCTGATCCATTGGTTTACCTGTCTACGCTACTATTGTAGCCGGGCAAACCAACGTGAAAGTACTTGTTATTGGCGGCGGCGGACGCGAACATGCATTGGCCTGGAGGCTGCGAAAGTCCCCTTCCGTGACGGAGGTCCACGTCACGCCGGGGAATCCGGGGATTGCGGCGGTTGGGATGTGTGATCAAGCTTCGGATTATGTTGAATTTGTGGAACGCAGGGCAATTGACCTCACGGTAGTGGGACCGGAAGCTCCGCTCGTTGCGGGCGTGGTGGATCAATTCCGTTCGCGCGGTCTGGCGATTGTGGGCCCTACAGCCGAAAATGCCGCGCTCGAAGGCAGCAAGGTTCACTCGAAGCGATTTATGGAGCAAATCGGTGTTCCTACCGCGCGCTTCGCCACGGTAAGCAATGAAGCGGAAGCGCGTGTGGCCCTGGGACAGTTTCGTTTGCCCGTCGTACTCAAGACTGACGGGCTCGCAGCGGGCAAAGGTGTGATCATTGGGCAGACGCACGAGGAATCGGAAGCGGCGCTCGGCGCGCTGGCATATCCGATGGTGATTGAAGAATTCCTCGAAGGCGAAGAAGTGAGCTTCATCGTGCTGTGCGACGGGAAACGCGGCGTGCCGCTCGAACCATCGCAGGATCACAAGAGAATCTTCGATGGCGATCGGGGTCCGAACACCGGCGGCATGGGCGCGTACTCGGATTCCTCGATTCTCACGCCCGCGATGCGCGAGCAGGTCATGGATACGATCGTCGAACCCGTGGTGCGGGCTACGGGGTTCACTGGTTTTCTCTATGCCGGGCTGATGATGACCCCAAACGGCCCGAGCGTGCTGGAGTTCAACGTTCGCATGGGCGACCCGGAAACACAGCCGTTGATGATGCGTCTGGAAAGCGATTGGGGTGAAGCGTTGATGGCTGCGGCACGCGGTGAGCTTGCGCCTGACGCGTTGCGCTGGTCGCCGGAACCGGCTACGTGTGTCGTGATGGCGGCGGCTGGCTATCCGGGAACGCCGCGGACGGGGCAGAAGATTTCAGGGTTGGATGATGTTTCGGATGCGGTTGTCTTTCACGCCGGCACAAAGCGTGTGGGCGGCGATATCGTCACGGCCGGTGGCCGAGTCCTGGGAGTGACTGCGCGCGGCACCGATCTGAAAGACAGCATCGATCGCGCTTACGCGGCGGTTTCCCGTATCAGCTTCGATGGCATGCAATACCGGCGCGATATCGGCGCGAAGGGGCTCCAAGATAAAACCGGACGTTACAATAGTTGAGGTGCGGGCACGTAGCTCAGATGGATAGAGCGGTCGCCTCCTAAGCGGCAGGTCGGCAGTTCGAATCTGCCCGTGCCCACCAGTTTCCCCCGCATTAGTTAGTTGGAATCTGCTCGCTGACGAAGTATGTGTGCCTGGGCAGGTTTTGAGCACCGCTCCCTCACGGTCGCGGCTCGGAATGGGGATTTGTCGCGGCGCACGCGAGGTTTCGCGGGCCATGCGAGGGAGGTTTTGTAGTGGCGCACATGCGGGGTTTCGCGGTGGTACGAATGAGGTTCTCGTAGCGGCGCACGGGAGGGGGCGGAAAATCAGTTAGCTGAGCGCGAGCACAACCAGCTTATCCGCGAGTTCATCGGGAACATTCAGATTATTGCGGCAACCTGTGCCGAGCGAAATCAGCGGCTTATTTCCGCCATGGAAATCCGACCCGCCCGTCATGCCCAGCTCGAAACGCTCGGCCAGCGATTTGTAGTACGAGACGTTCTCCGGGCTGTGGTCGCTGTGATAGACCTCAACTGCCTGCAAACCCATTTCGGCGAGCTCGCCGACATATCTGCCAAGCACGTCCCACTGATTCTTTGCCACGCGAACCGGATGCGCCAGCGAAGAGACGCCGCCCGCGCCACGGATACGGTCGATCGCTTCCTGAATCGGAATATCGTGGCGCTGCACGTAGCCGCGGCCTTTCTCATCGAGAAACTGATCGAAGGCGTCCTGCATATCCTTCGCATAGCCTTTATCGATGAGCACGCGCGCGAAATGCGGCCGCGCGGTCAGCGTCTTGCCGTAGGCTTCCACCTCTTCGAGCGTGATCGGAATGCCGAGTGAAACCAGTTTCTGGATCAGGCGCCGATTGCGGTCGCGCCGGCTTTCGAGCAGGAACGCCAGCCATTCGCGGAATTCCGGCGGCGGCATCTCCGCGGGAAAGTAGCCGAGCAGATGAACGGAAACGCCCTGATACTTAGTGGAAAGTTCGATGCCGCAAATCAGCCTCAACCCGGCAGCTTCGGCATAGGGCACGGCCTGATCGTAGCCCGACATAGTGTCGTGATCGGTGATAGCCAGCGCCTTGAGACCAATGCGTGTGGCCTCGGCGACAAGCTCTGCTGCTGTAAATGTTCCGTCGGATTGATCGGTATGGCTGTGCAGATCGATCATGCGGTTGCGATCCACCCCCGCCGCTGCAATTCACTCCAGACTTTGCCAACACTTTCGTCGAGCGACTCCCGATCCGAGCGCACGGTCACGTCGGGATGGAGTGGTGGCTCGTAGGGGTCTGAGATGCCGGTAAAGTTGCTGACTTCTCCCGCGAGAGCGCGCTTGTAGAGACCCTTGACGTCACGCTGCGCAAGCACTTCGACCGGGCAATCGACAAACACTTCGAGGAAGTTGCCGATTTTCGATTTCACTTCTTCGCGCGTTTCACGATAGGGCGAAATCGCGGCCACGACGACGATGACTCCATTGCGCGAAAGCATCTCCGCGACAAAGCCGATGCGCCGGATATTGGTGTCGCGATCTTCACGCGAGAAACCAAGGCCCTGCGAAAGGTTGGTGCGGACGATGTCGCCATCCAGCAATTCGACCTTCGCGCCGGCTTCGCGGAACCGCGCCGTCAACTGATCCGAGATTGTGCTCTTGCCTGCGCCCGACATACCGGTCAGCCACAGCGTGAAGCCTCTATGCGTCATACGTCACCTGGCGGCGGTTGCCACCTGAAAGAGGGTGCCGCGAAAGCGAGTTGGGCGGGCAGGCGGAACCGCCTGCCCCACACGGAATTGGCTACTCCACATGCGGGATACACGAATGACGGTCTGCGCCTAAACAGAAGCACGCTCCAGTATTTCACGCAGCAGCACGTCGACCTTCCGCTCCACTTTGCCTTCCGGCGAAAAGTGCAGACCGCATTCCTTCTCCTCATCGGTCTCCCACCACCAGCGTCCAGCGCGTTCGTCTTCGCCGGGCGACACCGCGCGGGTGCAGGGGTCGCAGCCAATACTCGTATAGCCGGCGGCGTAAAGCGGATGCTCGGGCAGATTGTTATCCGCCGTATAGCGCAGGACATCCGCCATGCTCCAGTCGGCGAGTGGATTGATCTTGACGGGTGTGGACGAACGGTCGACAATTTCGATCTCGCCGCGCGATTCACTTTGCGAACGCCGCAGCCCGGCGAAGAAGGCGCCTACACCATTGAGCCGTCGCGCGAGCGGCCGGACTTTGCGGACCTGGCAGCAAAGCACGCGCTGCGCGTAGCTATCGCGAAACAAGTCGAGGCCCTGCGATTCCACCATGGAAGCAACTTCGGCGGGATCCGGTTGTATGCGCTCCACCGCGATGCCGTAGCGCTGCTCGATCGAACGGATCATCTCAAACGTGGCGGGCGGAAGACGGCCGGTATCGATGGTTAGAACAGGAGTGCCGGACGCGGCCTTCTGGACCATGTCCACGATGACCACTCCCTCGCGTTGAAAACTGGTGAGAACCGCTATCCCCGTGCCGAATTCGCGCAGGACGGATTCAACAACCCGGATTGCCGCTGTGGTCTGGGACATATAGAGCGGGATCGCCGCACTACTGGGATGTTGCCTGACCGACGGCGGATTCCGGGGTTGAAAAAGATGGAGCGGGAGACGAGATTCGAACTCGCGACATCAACCTTGGCAAGGTTGCACTCTACCAGCTGAGTTACTCCCGCTTAAACAACGAAACTTCCATTTTCCCCGGCCAACTGGCGGCCTGTCAAACTGGAACGTACAAAACCATCCTACAGCACGGGTTTTGCCGGGCGCATGTGGTGTGCGTTGGGGCAGAGACTCCGCGTGCCACAATTGTACGTGATGCACGATCTTTCGGCGTCGCTCAGCCAGCTCATTCAACGCGAACTCCCGCTGCTTCGCGCCTTTCCGGAAGCGAAAACCTCAATTCGGCCCGTTGGCGAGGCCACCTGGTCCCCAAAGGAAGAACTGGGGCACCTGATCGATTCGGCGGCAAACAATCACGTTCGCTTCGTGCGCGCCCTGATTGAGCCGGAATTCCGCGGACCGTCGTACGCGCAGAATGACTGGGTGCAGGCCCATCGGTACTACGGAATGCCCTGGCTGACAATTGTCGATTTCTGGTACTACTACAATAGTTTTCTCGCGGCTCTGTTGTCTCGCGTGCCTGAAGAGAAAGTCGTGACAATGTGCTTCGTCGGCGCGGGCGAAAGTGTCTCTCTGCAATTCCTGGTAGAGGATTATGTTCTCCACATGCAACATCACATTGATCATTTGTTTGGGCGCAAACACGTCACGGCCTACCCTTCGGGCCAGCCAGCCCGAACTTCCTGAACATTGAAAATCGGCAGCTTGTTGAAAAAAAAACACATGCGTTCCGCGCCACAGCGGGCGGTCCGTTTTGACCCTCCGGGGCTGTGGAAAACAGCTCATTAAACGTGGATGAAACAAACCTTTTCTGTGTTAGACTACGACCTGTTCGCAGCATCGCGGGACTCCAGACTAAAGCCCCCAACCTGCAGTGACCATGAATAGTCGAACGAGGCGCGAGCCTCCGTGCCTGAGACCGGTTTTCGGTTTCGTGAGGAGATTTTTGTCTTGTGAGTGACGGCCATCGAACACCTTGGGATCTTATCAAAGAGCAGCTTGCCAAAAAGCTGAGCGCCGAGAGTTACCAGAACTGGATTCTCCGCGCGAACTTCGCGGGCCTCGAAAACAAGACCCTCACGGTCACCGTGCCCGACGAAGGCACCGTAGTTTTTCTGGAAGACGAGTACGGTGCTCAGATCAACGCTCTGGCGCGGGCTCTCAATCTCGGTATCGAGCAAGTCGTGTTCGTTGTAGACGGCGGGCGCGCCGGAATGTCCGGAGACCGCGCAGGCCAAATTGCGGAGCTCGAATCGCCGATCAGACTGAATCCCAAATTTACCTTCGATTCTTTTGTTGTTGGCGCCTGCAACCAGTTTGCGCACGCGGCCGCACAAGCCGTGGCAATCGATCCCTCGCGCCGCTACAACCCTCTTTATCTCTACGGTGGAGTTGGGATGGGAAAAACACATCTGATGCACGCGATCGGCCGAGCCCTGATTGCGCGCGGCAAGATGCGTATTATTTACACGACAAGCGAACGCTTCACGAACGAGGTGGTCAGCGGCATCAAGATGGGGCGAATGTCGCAATTGCGGGAACGCTACCGCACAGCGGACGTTCTGTTGATCGACGACATCCAGTCGCTTGGATCGAGAGATCGTACACAGGAAGAGTTCTTCCACACGTTCAACGAACTGCATGACGCGCAGAAGCAGATCGTCATTTCAAGCGATTGCCCGCCGAAGGATATTGGCGGTCTGGTAGAACGTCTGCGCTCCAGATTCGAGTGGGGACTGATGGCTGACATTCAGGCGCCCGATCTGGAAACCCGGATGGCTATTCTTCAGAAGAAGGCTGAGATCGACGGAATCCGCCTCCCTCTGGACGTCTGTACCTTTATTGCGGATAAAACGAAATCGAACGTCCGCGAACTCGAAGGCGCGCTGACAAAGCTGATCGCTTACTCATCGCTCACCCAGACGCCGATTTCAGCGCTGATGGCGAGGCAGGTCCTAAAACACCTCCTTGAAAAGCAGGAACGCCGGATCACGATCGATTCGATCATGAAGGCCGTTTCCGAAAAGTACGGCATCAAACCAGCCCAGCTTCGTGAAAAGAGCAATCGCAAGGAAATTGTCGGTCCCCGGCAAGTGGCAATGTTTATCACCAAAGAGCTCACTCAGGCCTCTTTGCCGGAGATTGGGCGCGCCTTTGGTGGCAAACACCACACCACCGTGATCCACTCGGTGGACAAGATCGCGAAAGAGCGTCAGCAGAATCCGGAGCTCAACAAGTTGATTCACAGTATAATCGATTCATTCCAATGAACTTACTGTGATTTACACAGAGAGGGGTGGACAAAACCTCTGGATCGCTGTGTAAAAAGAGTGACGCCGCCGGTTTCACACGAGAATCGCGGTTTTCATTCACAATCCAAATTAGCCAGAACGTCTTTTTTTTTGTATAATTTAGGAAGACTTCCACATTTAGACAGAACCTACTGATACGGTACTTATTACGTATATATCAATACCCGTCAGAAGAGAGGGCACGGTGGATTCTTGTGGACGGCGACGAGTGAGAGAGAGGAGCTGAACGACCCCAAATGGAGTTCACAGTCAGTAAGGCGGATCTGGCCCGCGAGCTGGGCTTGTTGCAAGGTGTTGTCGAAAAGAAAACTACGATTCCAATCCTCTCCAACGTTCTTCTGGAGGCTCGTGGCGACCGTCTCTATCTGACGGCAACGGATCTTGAGCTGGGAATGCGAACGTCGTGTCCCGCTAAAGTGAAAAAGGAAGGCTCCGGCACGATACCGGCGCGGAAGCTGCTGGACTATGTCCGCTTGCTGCCCGACGCGGAGATCGGCGTAAAATTCGCCGAGAACCACTGGGCTTCCCTTACGTGCGGACGCTCGCGCACACGCATCGCCGGCATGAGCCGTGAGAGTTTCCCTGAGTTGCCTGCAATGCCGGAGACTGTGGCTCGCATTCCGATGAAGCAACTTACCGCGATGATTACGCGCACCATGTTTGCCATCTCAATGGAAGAGAGCCGCTTTACACTGAATGGCGCGCTGCTTCTGCTCGGCGATAAAGGCCTTACAATGGTGGCTACCGATGGACATCGCTTAGCCTACACACATTCGCCCACGGCCGGCCAGGGAGCTTATCGTTCACTGGTGCCACGTAAGGCGATGACTGAAATTACGCGCCTTTCCGATGGAGCAGCTGACGATGAGCAGGCCGGGTTCTCCGGCGACGACAATCATCTTTTCTTCGAATTCGGCGCACGGTTGCTCATCACCCGCAAATTAACCGGCAACTTCCCGGACTACGACCGTGTTCTTCCGCAGGACAATACGAATATCGCCACGGTTTCGAAGGATGAAGCCAAAGCGGCGATTGAACGCGTCGCGCAATTCGCCGACGAACGTTCACGCGCCATCCGGGTTCAGTTTGGCGCGGGGGAAATCCGTATCTTCGCTTCGTCTCTTGAAACCGGGGAGTCGGAAGAGAGCGTTCCGGCGGAGTATACCGGCCCGGAACTGGAAATCGGTTTCAACGCGCAATACCTGCTCGACTTCCTGCGGGCGGTTCCACAGGAACAGGTTTCGTTCTCGTTGAAAGATCAGAAGAGCGCGGGAGAACTACAACCGGCCGGAGCCGAACCGCGCGACGAGTACCGCTACGTTGTCATGCCCATGCGCATCTGACGTATAGCCCGCGGCACGCTCCGCAAAACAAACGAAGTTTTCAAAGTTTTGACTACCTATGGCAAATGAAGAGATTTACGACTCTACCTCCATTAAAGTTCTGGAGGGTCTTGAGGCCGTTCGAAAAAGACCAGCGATGTACATCGGGTCGACCCGTGAAGCGGGGCTCCATCACCTTGTTTACGAGGTCGTGGACAACTCCGTCGATGAAGCGTTGGCCGGATTCTGCAAAGAGGTCAATGTAACGATCCATATCGACAATTCGGTGACCGTTATCGACGACGGGCGCGGTATTCCCGTGGATATCCACAAAGAAGAAGGCGTCTCGGCTGCCGAAGTTGTGATGACGAAGCTGCACGCCGGCGGCAAGTTCGATTCCAATAGTTATAAAGTTTCCGGCGGCCTGCACGGCGTCGGCGTGAGTTGCGTGAACGCCCTCTCGGAAAAACTCGACCTGGAAATCTGGCGCGAAGGTTTCACCTGGCAGCAGGAATACCAGCGCGGCGTACCGCAGAAGCCGCTCGAACGAGCGGGCAAAGCCGGAAAAAAGACGGGCACGAAGATTACCTTCCGGCCCGATCCCACGATCATGGAAGCGATGGACTTCAGTTATGACACGCTCGCGCAACGTCTCCGCGAACTGGCGTTCCTGAATAAGGGCCTCAAGATCACACTGACAGACGAGCGCGTAGAACCCGAGAAACATACCGAGTTCATATACACGGGCGGCATCTCGGAGTTTATTAAGCACCTGAACCGCGGCAAAGCTGTGCTCCATGAGAATCCAATCTACGTGGAAGGCGAAAAGCCCGGCCCGAGCGGGACGGTGGGCATCGAAATCGCGCTGCAGTACAACGATGGTTACGCCGAAACGCTGTTCAGTTTTGCGAACAACATCAACACGGTCGATGGCGGTACGCACCTGCAGGGATTCCGCACGGCGCTGACGCGAACCATCAACGCGTTTGGGCAGCAGTCGGGACTTTTCAAAGATGTCAAAGAGAATCTGAGCGGCGATGACGTTCGCGAAGGTCTCACCGCGGTGATCAGCGTCAAAGTTCCGCAGCCGCAGTTCGAAGGGCAGACGAAGGGTCGGCTGAACAGCGATATCGCGGGCCCGGTTCAGCAGTTACTCAACGACAAACTCGGCGAGTTTTTCGAGAAGAATCCGTCGGTGATGCGGAAGATAGTGTCGAAGGCAATTGACGCCGCGCGCGCCCGAGAGGCTGCGCGAAAAGCGCGCGATCTTACGCGGCGCAAAGGAGCTCTCGATTCCGGCGGGTTGCCGGGGAAGCTGGCCGATTGCCAGGAGCGCGATCCGGAACGCTGCGAACTGTTTCTTGTGGAGGGTGAATCGGCGGGCGGCACGGCCAAGCAGGGTCGCGACCGGCGCTTCCAGGCGATTCTGCCGCTCAAGGGAAAAATTCTCAACGTCGAAAAGGCGCGCTATGACCGCATGCTGGGGCACGAGGAAATCCGCTGCCTCATCACGGCCATGGGGACCGGGATCGGCAAGGACGATTTCGACGCGGCCAAACTGCGCTACGGCAAGATCATCATTATGACGGACGCGGATGTGGATGGTTCGCATATCCGCACACTGCTGCTGACGTTCTTCTTCCGGCACATGAAGGAGCTGATCGAGAAGGGGCACGTTTACATCGCGCAACCGCCGCTCTATCGCATCAAGCGCGGCAAGAGTGAGAAATACATCAAAAATGAGCAGGAGTTCACCCGGGAAATTATGCGACGGGCGACTGAGAACCTCACCGTGCGGTTCGGCAACAACGGAACCAGCGGCGAGCTGGAGGGCGGCGAACTGCGCGCGTTCCTTCTGAACCTGGATGAGTTTCAGCAGATCTTTCACAAACTTGAACGCCGGTTAAGGGAAGAGCGCGTGGTGGAAGCGCTGGCGGATGCGGAGTTGCGGATCGACAACAAGGCGGATTTCACCGAGAAGGAAAATCTGGACACAGTGGCGGCGGCGCTGAAAAAGGCGGGTGTGGATGCGACGGTCGAGGTGGACGAGGAGCACTCGGCGTGGTTCGTGAGTTACCACGATTCCACAAATGCGCCGCGCCGCGTGGACACCGAGCTTTCGCATCATCCGGAATTCCGCAAGTATCGTAATCTGGCGAAGCAGATTTCGAAGGGCAATCAGCCGCCGTTTACTGTGCTGAAGGGCGAGCATAAAGACGTGCAGACGGATTGGCGCAAACTGCTGGATCATGTGAAGGCCGAGGGCAAGCGCGACGCATCCGTGCAGCGCTACAAAGGGCTGGGCGAAATGAACGCCGAGCAGCTGGCGGACACGACGATGGATCCGGATAAGCGCACGATGCTGTCGGTTCGCGTGGAAGATCTGGTCGCGACTGACCTGATCTTTACCACGCTGATGGGCGAAGACGTTGAGAACCGAAGACGGTTCATCGAAGACAACGCGCTCGACGTAAAGAATCTGGACGTTTAGGTTTCAATCCGGCAGGGTGCGGGCGAGCATTTCCGGCTCAAGAGGGTTGCGGAGGTCATACCATTTCTTCCGTATCTCGACGTCCGTCTGCCTGGCGAATAGCTCAACCGCCTTCAACGGCGAGCCGGCCATGCGATACAAGTCCAGCCGGCAGCCGATCTTTTCGAGGAGGGTCGAGGTGGTCCCGTCGACTCTTTCCAGCATTCGTCGCGTATGGCGCGGCGTTAACCGGCACCACAGCCAGGGAACCGCAAACCCGGCACAGTCTAAATTCAGGGATTCGCCGAAAAATTCCTGAGCCGCGAAAGCGACTGCTACGAAGCGCCCTGCCAGAGCGTGGCGGAGGGTCAATTCCCGAACGAGAGAGCGGTCCCGCGCAGTCAGGCTGTTCGCGATCATGACCGTGTCGTACAACCACCGCAAACGATGAAAAGCGTGGCTTGCCGCATGGATGCCGGAGTAGAAAGCATCATCGGCCGGCGACAACACGCTGGCCTCAAGTCCGGATGGCGAGCGCCAGATACACGACCGATCCAGGAATTCGTCTGCGCCGAGAAAAACACCTCCTGCCTTCAGCCGGTAATGCACCTCGACTCGAGGGGAACCGTCTGTCAAGCGAAAATCCAAATGCTTGTCGACCCGGCGGTGTAGTTGCCAAGGGTAGTGGCCCCTCAGCCGAAACCCCATGTTGTGCATTAACCGGTTCGAAGCTCCAATGTCCCGCTCATGTATCAGCAAATCCAGATCATTCGATGGCCGCAGGAAAGGCACAGCGTAAAAACGTTCCGCGAGTAATGGACCCTTGAGGGAGACACAGGCCAAGCCTTCGTTCCGAAAGGCTTCCAGCAATCGTCGAAGAGCCTGCAGATGCTGAGCGTGGCGACGATGATGCATCATGAGAATCTGATCCCGCCAGGACCTCTCCGAAGGCGGAAGCCAGGGAGACGCGCTGTGCGCGAGCGTGCCGGAGAAACGGTGGACATCCGCCAACCGCTTGATTTCAGCCCACAATTCGGCACGCGAACTCAGATCGGCCGCCAGAACCGGAACCCGCAGCACAGCCAGCAAAGCGTCAAGCGCACGGGGACGATCGCCGACGGTTACCGGCGCCGCGTCCGAAACCGGCGCGTTCCCAAAAGATGGCGAGGGACTGGAAGGCATTGGGGTTTTGACCACAGTATGACATCCGGCGGCCTCCGCGTCCGCGTGCCACAATTGTCGTGAGAGAAGAGGCCTACTGTGCGTAAACCGGCGTTTTTTCAGGCAGTTCATTTGTGAGCGGTATTTACGGGATGGTGCGGCACGACGGCGCGCCGGTTACGCGGGAAACGCTGGCGCCGATTGCGGCGGCGATGTCCTTCTACGGTCCGGACGGCCATGGCCAGTGGTGCGGAGACACGGTCGGACTGGGGCATCTGATGCTGCACGTCACGCCGGAATCGCTGATGGAACGGCTGCCAGCCAGCATCCGGGTGGCACCGCATCTCGTCATCACGGCGGACGCCAGAATCGACAATCGCGACGAACTTTTTGACGCCCTGGGGGCTCCCCGGCAGGGACGTGAGCAGACGCCCGACAGCAGCCTTATTTTATTGGCCTACGAGAAATGGGGCCCGGATTCTGTGAAACGATTGCTCGGCGATTTCGCGTTCGCCATCTGGGATAGCCGGGAGCGAAAGCTATTTTGCGCGCGCGATCCTTTCGGGTGCAAGCCTTTTGTGTATCACTATGAGGGGAAGCGCTTCGTCTTCGCATCGGACGTGAAGGGCGTGCTGGCGCGGGTTGAATCGCCGCGCCTGAATGAGCCGCTTCTGGCGGCCTACCTTCAGATGAGAACGTACCACGCGGAGAAGAAACTGACATTCTTTGAAGAAATCGTCAAACTTCCGCCAGCTCACTCGCTCACGTTGAGCGCCGGGCAACCCGAAACATCGCGCTACTGGTCGCCGGAAGATGCGCCCGAGATCCGGCTCGCAACCGAGGCCGATTACGCGGAACAGTTGGGATTTCTATTCCGGCAATCCGTGGAATGCCGGCTGCGTTCGGCATTCCCGATCGGTTGCCACCTGAGCGGCGGATTGGATACCTCGGCAATCGGGATCCTGGCTTCGCGGTCGTTGCGCGATCGGGGCCGGGAACTTCCCGTATTTTCATGGTCGCCGCCGCCCGGATCGTCAACCATCTTTCGTCCCGACAGCGAGTATGCCCGAATTGACGCGGTGTGCCGACAGGAGCAACTGTCGTGTGAATACCTGCCTGCCACTGCCGCAAGCCTGATTACGTCCTTCCAGCGGGATTTCACCATAGAGCCGATGGCAATGATCGCGCGCGAAGGAAATGTGGAGGCAAGAGCGGAGGCGCGGCACCTGCGCGTCATACTTTCGGGCTGGGGTGGCGATGAAGCCGTGACGTCGCACGCGTCCACTGGCTGTGACACCTCCTCGCTCCGGAGGCTTGGCGGGAGTCTGCGCCGCTTTGTTATTCGGCGGCTGCCGGACTCCCTCTATGGCCTGGCGGCAAATCCTTTTCTGGAGCATCGGTCGCCCTGTCTTCAACCTGAGTTTGCCAGGCGTCATCGGCGCGAAGTGAAAGAGTTGCGGGGCCGCGCGTGGAGGCTCCTTCCAGATGTTCGCGCCACGGTCTGCCTTCACCTGGAAACGGGAAACATACCGATGCGGGTCGAACACTGGACCGCAAGCGGCGCCCGTCACGGTCTGGTTTACCGGTATCCGATGCTCGACAAGCGCCTGGTGGAATTCGCTCTCGGCGTGCCGGCATCTCAACTTTGCCAACCTGGGAAGAGACGAGCATTATTCCGGCGTGCCGTTGACGAGTTGCTGCCGTCCTCAGCCGACTGGCTCTCGGTTAAGCATGAAGGTGTTACGCTCGCGGCGCTTACCGACGCATACAAGCTGGCTTATCCCGATTGGGCTCAGCACCTGACCCTTCAGATGCCGGAATCGCGGGCCACCAGATTTGTAGACCCCGCCAGGATCCGCAATGCCGTTCAGTCCGCCGTGAGGTCGGGGCGGCTGGGGGAGTTTTCCGGTGTTCGCGAAGCCTTCGGCTGCTATGCGATCAGGCTTTAGCTCGGAAGTGAACGGGCCGGGACCCTAAAGGAACCCGCCGAGCCCGCCGATAAGTGGTCATGCCGTCGACCACTCCACCGGTCCCTTTAAAACAGCCCAAAAGGCCCTGGAACCCTCCAACGTGCACAAGAAAAGCCTGGCAAACGCCCCGGCTTGTCGCAATCGATTTCGGGAGCACCAGCGCTGGTGCAAGCCCTGGACCTGAGACTGCCACCTCTAACCCCTCATAGTGGATGCCGGGGCGACGCCCCTATTCCGGATTCTGATCTGCTGTCCGTGGTAGATTGAGCGTGGGGATGGAGCTCACCTACCGCGCTTTTGGCCTTACAATTGGATCCGATCTGCCGCTACCGGGCTTGCCTACCGCGGACGGAACACCGGAAATTCGAATTCGCCGCGCATCGGTGCCGGCCTGGAGTGGCGACGCCACAATTCGTTATGGCGAACGTTGCAGAATCCGCGGCCAGGAGTGGTCGGTCCGGTTCAAAGCCCTGCCGTTCGCCGGTCTGATCCGGGACGGTAATCTCGTGCAGTTTGAGGCGGATCGGGATCAGGATGAGGTTGCCAGTCTGCACGTTCTCGGAAGCTGCGCAGGAGCGCTGCTTTTCCAACGCGGTCTAATCCCGCTGCACGGCAACACGATTGTCACCGCACAGGGCGCGGCAATGCTGGTGGGGAAAGTCGGCGCCGGGAAGTCGGCGACCACGCTGGCTCTTCTTCGAAGGGGTTATCGCCTGCTGGCGGACGATATCAGTGCGGTTTCGTTCGACTCAATGGAGCCGGGGTTGGCCCCATGTGTGATGCCTGGTTTTCCCCGCCTCAAGCTGTGGAGGGCTACCCTCGACCACTTTGGATGCGATCACGCGGAATTCCGCCGCCTGCGTCCAGGGCTGGATAAATTTCATTACCCGGTGGACGATCTTTTCTGCGCCGAGCCTCAGAAGCTGCACGGATTCTATATTTTGCAGGCCTCCGATCAGCCGGGAGTCCGCATCAAAGCCTTGTCGGGCCTCGCCAGACTGGATGCGCTCCGCGCACACCTTTATAAAATCCGCTTTCCCGATGCGATCAGGAACTGGCCGGATCTGTTCGGGAAGATGTGCAGGCTGGTCGACACCGCCCGAGTGAGTATTGTAGAGCGTCCGCGCGACGGCATTACGATCGAAGCGGTGGCGGACGCTATCGAGAAAGATCTTTCCGGCGAGGCGCAAAGGCACGCTTTTCAGAAGGCGGTGCCTCGGGTGTCGTCAACGGGCGCTTAATTTCCGTGGCTCGCGAAACGCGGCCAGAGTTGCATAGGTCGTTTTCGCGGCGCCGGTGAGGGTCTGGCCTTCCGCGACGAGCCACGCATGGGCGACAAATTCGCCGCCCTGCCTGGCCATCCCGACGTACATCGTGCTGGAAACTCCTCTGCGACGGAGCATCCACTTACCCGCCAGGGCTTTCTCAAGACACATACTTCGCCACCACGTAGCGCGCGATGCGCGTTCGACCATTGCGCCCACGCGGGCACCAACTCGGGCGCCCGTGCCATCCTGCACGGTCCTCGCTACAGGTGGAGGGCCGGACGGTTCCGCCTCGTCATCTACACGCGTCCCGCCCATGCGAGAGACCAGCTTATTCCCGCGCGTCTTCACCAGAAGGCGGGCAGCCGCCAGCATGCCGAGCGACTCTATCGCGAGCGCTCTATCGCTCCATGACATTCGCGCCATGGCGCCAAGCCTACGCCGCCACCGTCTCCAGGAGTTTCGCATCGATCAGTTGCTCCACGAACGCACGCACTTCGCGCCGGCAGGTTTCCGAATCCACATCATATTCGTCCAGCAGCTTTCCACAAGCTCCGGCGATTGTCATGTTCTCATCGATCAATAACCGCCAGATTTGAGTGCCGATGCCGTCTACCCCGTAATAGAAGCTTGTTTCCAGATTCAGAGCGACCAGTTCGTCTTCGATCTGGTTCGTCGTCACGTGGAACGGGCACGAAAAATGCGTGTCGTCGCTGAGTTGTGTCACATTCATATCTTTCCCAGGGGCTAACCGAGAAGCGCCAAAGCTCCTTCCAGCTCACTGCGCGTATGGCCGTCGCCAGTCGTTCTGGTCACTTCGATCCCCCGCCGGTACAAGTCCTTCGCGTCGTCCGTGCGCCCCAGTTTCTCGAGCGTCTGTCCGCCATGGAAATATCCGGCGGCATACGTGGGGTTGTGTTCCAGCAGTGCGTGAAACTGTTCCACCGCAGCTTCCGGGTCGCCCCCGTTTACATATTCCATGGCGAGGCCGTAACGCCCAAACGCATCGCCAGGGTTCTGTTCCACCATCGACTTCAGGATCTCAATACGGCTGTTGCCCATTGCTATTGCTACTATAGCGTCGAGCTACTGCAAACGATGGCCTGCCCCCTCTTCATCCCGGGTTTTCCGCTGGGCGACCTGGTATCCGTTGCGGCTCCGCTCGGCGATCTCCACGGCGGCAGTTGCGCGGCGGATCCAGCGGCCGTCGTCGAACCGGAAACCCTGCGCCGCTACTGCAACTTCGGGTATGCGCGCGGTCACTGCGCCCGAGCCTCGCAGTCCGATTCCGACGCGGTTCGCCTGCTGGTGCGGGGAGAGCGCGGAAGCGTTGTCGAAATTGCGTGGGCAGTGGAGCGCAATCACCATCCGGTGGCGGTCGGAACGCTGGAGATCGAAACCGGCGCGGAGGTGACGACGGCGGAAGATACGCTGGCCCGGCAGGGGCGCGCCTGCGCTGAGGCGTACACGCGGCGGGCTCATGGAAGCCCGGCTTTTGTGGGTCGAATCGCTGCCGCGGCGCATCTTTAAAAGAAGAGTGAAAATATGGACGGACGCTTCGTCAGGGAATCGATCTCGGAATATTCGGAACTGGCGCTGCCGAACGACGCCAACGGACTGGGCAATCTTCTGGGTGGCAAAATCATGCATCTGGTGGACCTGGCGGGTGCCATCGCAGCCATGAAACATTGCCGGAAACCGGTGGTGACGGCTTCGGTTGACCATATGAATTTCATTCATCCGGTGCATATCGGTCAGTTGGTCCGTCTGAAGGCCAGCGTCAACCGCGCGTTCACGACTTCGATGGAAGTGGGTGTGAAAGTGTGGGTGGAAGATCTGATCCGAGGCGAAGAGCAGCATGTGTCTTCCGCGTTTCTCACCTTTGTAGCGGTCACGAAGGAGGGGCTGAGCGTTCCCGTGCCGCCGGTGATTCCGGAGACCGACGATGAGAAGCGCCGCTATGAGCGGGCCGGTGCGCGGCGCGATTACCGCCTGTCGCAGCGTCGCCGGGCTTAGATGCTTTACCGAGCGGAAGTCTCCGACCAGTAATAGCTTCTGCGAGTCTGAACCACCGCACTCGAATTGCCGGCGATGCGGATCCGTATGGCGTGAAGCCCCGGTGCCGCCTTCGTTCCCGGTGCGAAGCTGAGCAGGTAATAATTGCGAATCTGATTGGAGATGCGCTGCAGGTCTTCGTCGAAGGCGCGCTTCGTCGTGAAGGTCGCGTAGTCGCCTCCGGAGAGCGCCGCGAGTTCCGAAGCGGTGTTCTGCCTCAGCGCGTTGACCAGAGGTAAAAGCTGGGGTGGCAGTTCCAGAGTTGGCACGGGATCGTTATACGCCGGCATCGGCGCCGCGGTATTTTTGGACGGCGCTGGAGAGCCCCGAGGCTTGGCGCGGAACCCCCGGGTGGCTGCCTGCACGACGGGAGAAAATGCGACCGAGTAGATCACGGTATCGGTAATCCCGAGCTTTGCCACCGCGTCATCCAGCCGGGCGCTGCTGCCGTGGTCGCGCATTTCGCTCACGAGCAGAATTGCGCGGCGGTAATCCGCTGGACGTGTCCTGAGCATTCCGGTGGCGTAATTGATTGCGTCTACCGTAGCGGCGTTGAAATCGCCGCAGGAACTGAGGCGCGATAACGCGAGACGCGCCGCTTCAGGGCGGGAGGAGAAATCGCCCAGCATGTACGGCCGGTCGCCGTAACCGACAATTGCGACCTCGTAGCGGGAATTCCCGACGATGCCCTCGATCATGGTGCCAAGACCTTTCATGTTGGCGAATTCTTCGGGAGACGAGCGGCTGCACTGCACCAGAACAACAATGGACAGGCTGGAGGACTCGGGAGCCGCGTCCACATGGACAGGCTGGCGGATGCCATTGTCCTCTACGATAAATTGTTCTGGCCTGAGCCCGTGGATCGTCTCGCCGTTTTTCTTCTGCACACGCGTGGGGAGAAAAACGAGGTCGGTGTTTGCGTTAAACCGGTATTTTGCAGGACCGGGAGCCGCGGAAGACTCCTGTGCGACGATTACCAGACTCGCGCAAAGAAGGCAAGCCGCTACGAACAGGATTGTGGGGAATCTCATCGATCCTTCTGCTTGAGCCCCCTCAGTTTACTATGAAAACCGATGGAGACGAGCGCGCCCTGCACCGCGCGGGACGATGTCCGGCGAGTTCGGCGAACTCATCACGTTATTGCCGCGCGCCGCCCGATAAAATCAGGGTCTGTCCCGTCACCCAACCGGCATCGTCCGAAGCAAAGAAGACCACGGCCTTCGCGATGTCCTGCGGTTGCGCGATTCGTCCCAATGGCGTGGTTTCCTCCGCGTGCTTGCGGAATTCGCCTTCCGCTAAACCCGCGGAGCGCAGACCTTCCGTTTCCACCATGCCGGGGTTGATGGAGTTCACACGAATTTTCTTCGCGCCCAGTTCGCTTGCGAGCGAGACGCTGATTGCGTCCACCGCGGCCTTGGTCGCGCTGTAAACTGCGGCCATAGGCAGCGGCATCGGGCCGACAATCGAGCTGACGTTGACGATGGAGCCGCCGTCCGGGCCAATCAGTTTCACGGCTTCCTGCGTTGTGAGCAACAAACCCAGCACGTTGAGATTGAATTGCCTGTGAAAATGCTCCGGGGTAATTTCCGCCAGCGGCAGGAATTCGAAAACGCCCGCATTGTTTACCAGGATATCGAGCTTCCCGTAAGCCTTCTTTGTTTCCGAGAAAAGTTTCACGACATCGGCGGCGTTTGAGACATCGCCCTGCACGGCTATTGCTTTCCCGCCCTGCGCCGTAATTCGGTCCACCACGGCATCAGCGCCGGTTTTGCTGGACGCATAATTCACCACAACTGAAGCGCCCGCAGCCGCCAAATGCTCCGCGATGGACGCTCCGATACCTTTGGACGCGCCCGTAACCACTGCGATTTTACCGGTAAGATTATTCACAACAAAATCCTCTTTCACCAGAACAGATGATGAGGGGATTTGAAGAGATTCAGGCAACTATTTCGAGCGGGTTGCCGGGTCGCGGACTATTCGTCCTTGTGCATGTATTTAATATTGCTTTTGTAGACCAGAATATTCGGCGCGCCGTCGCGATTCACTTTGAGGCAGGAGCGGTCATACCACTCGATGCTGCCTTTCACGATTTCGCCGTCCTTGAGCGTGATCACCATAGGCGTCTTCGCCTGCATCTGCTTGACGTAATAAAAATTTTCCGCGTTCGTCTGATCCGGCGGCGTGGGGCGCTTCTGTTGCGGCGCTTTACGGGGCTGCTCCATTTTCTCTTTCATCTCGTTGAACGACGGGCGGATCAGCTTGCGGTTCGGGGAGTCCACGGGCTACCTTTCGCTGGTGAAGCGTGGCTTCCGGCGCGCGGAATGCACGGAACGCGCGGAAACCGACAGGGACAGCTTCCAGCCTTTTCACCATTGATATCACACCCGGTTGCGTCGCGGGAGCGGGCGGGTCCGGTGCGGGCGCGGAGTTATCATAAACGCGGGGATGAAGCGACGCACATTCATCAAAGCGGCAGGCGCGGCGGCGACCGCGGGCGCGGGATTGAGCCCGGCGGCGCCGGTCCCGGCCGTTGGCCCCAGTGTTGCCATAGTGCTGGATCCGGCGGATCCGGTAGCTTCCGCTCCACCCGCGAAATGGGCCGTCACCGAGCTTCTCAACCGTCTGCAGGTGCACAATGTGGACAGCCGGGTCGTGCCGTCACTCAGCCAGACGCTGGCGGGCGACATTTGTATTGTGGCCAGCGGACCTGCTTTCACCGCGCCCGCCATCATTCCCGCCGCATCCAGACCTCCCGCCGCGGGGGAATCTTTCTCCATTTCGAACGGCACAATTAGCGGTCGCCATGTGGTCATCGCCGCGGGCCGCGATCCGCGCGGGCTTGTCTATGCGCTGCTGGAACTGGCCGACCGGCTCGATTACGAACCAACGCCGCTCGCCGCTTTTCAGATCGTGCGCACGATCGCCGAGCAGCCGGCAAATCGCATCCGAAGCGTGTTGCGCGCCTTTGTCAGCGAAGTGGAAGACAAGCCCTGGTTCTATGATCGCGGTGCATGGCGCGACTATCTCACGATGCTCGCAACCCATCGTTTTAACCGCTTCAACCTCAGCTTCGGTATTGGCTACGATTTCGTGAACGAAATCCGCGATTCGTATCTTCACTTCACGTATCCATTCATGCTCAACGTTCCAGGCTACGACGTGCAGGTCACCATCGCGCAGCCGTTCGGCCGCAAGCCGGAATTGCTGGGCGACGATGAACGCGCGCGCAACCTGAGCCTCCTGCAATACATCAGCGCCGCTACCGCGGAACGCGGGATGGATTTCCAGTTGGGCCTCTGGACTCATGCATGGAACTTCGACGAAGCGCCCAACGCCACCCATCGGATCACGGGACTCACGCCCGCGACTCATGCCGCCTACTGCCGCGACGCGTTGCATGCTTTGCTGGTGGCGTGCTCGGCCATCACCGGCGTTACGCTGCGCACGCACGGTGAAAGCGGAGTTCCGGAGCAGAGCTATCCGTTCTGGAAGACGGTGTTTTCCGGCATCTCCGCCGCTGGTAGAAAAATCGAAATCGACCAGCACGCGAAGGGCATCGATGCGGAGATGATCGGGCTCGCGGAATCGACCGGCATGCCCACCGCGATTTCGCCGAAGTTCTGGGCGGAGCACATGGGTCTTCCGTATCATCAGGCGGCGATCCGGCCGACAGAAATGCCGAAGCCTGCATCGATCCAAACCAACGGCGCGCTGATGTCACTCAGCAATGGCTCGCGAAACTTTCTTCGTTACGGCTATGGCGACTTATTGCGCGACGGCCGCAAGTACGCGGTGCGGCATCGGATCTGGCCGGGCACGCAGCGGCTGCTGTTGTGGGGCGATCCGCTCATGGCCGCCGCATACGGGCGCGCGTCGAGCTTTGCCGGCAGTGACGGCGTGGAATGGATGGAGCCGTTGTCGTTCAAGGGACGCAAGGGCTCGGGCGTCGCCGGTGGGCGCGATGGCTATGCGGGCATGATTCCCCTCACGGTGCGGGACTGGGAAAAATATCTGTATACGTATCGTGTCTGGGGTCGCGGAATCTACAACCCGGCTTCCGGTCCCGATGCCCGTAAGCGCTATCTTCGGAAGGCACTGGGCCCGGCTGCGGAATCGGTGGAAGCGGCGCTGGCTCTATCGAGCCGAATTTTGCCGACCGTCACGACGGCGCACATGCCTTCTGCCGCGAACGCCAACTACTGGCCGGAAATCTACACCAATCAATCGATCGTAGTCGCCAATGCGAAGGACCCGTACAGCGACACGCCGTCGCCCAGACGATTCGGCACGGTGAGCCCACTCGATTCGCAGTTGTTCTGCACCATCGACGAATGCGCCGACGAACTGCTGAAGAGCGCGCGCGGCGCCAGCTATTCGCCGATCGAAGTTGCGGGGTGGCTGGAAGATCTCGCGCGCGATTCGGAGAACAATATGACGACGGCCAATTCGGCGACCGGAAAAACTCCCGAGTTCCGGCAATGGGGTGTCGATATTGCGATCCAGAACAATATCGGACGGTTTTTCGCGGCGAAGTTCCGCGCGGGCGTGCTGTATTCCATTTACACGCGCTCCGCCGATCCCGCGGCGCTCGAAGAAGCGCTGAAGGCATACGGGACGGCGCGCGCGGCGTGGAAAGCCATCGCCGACATTGCGAACAAAGTTTACCGGGAAGACCTGACGTTCGGGTATGCACCCCAGCTTCGCGGGACATGGGGCGACCGGCTGCCTGCGATGGACCAGGACATTGTCGCGATGACAACCACGCGGGTCGGGACACCGGGAATGCCCGCGAAGACGGCTACGGCCGCGATTGTGGCGGCGCTCTCGACGCCGCGCCGCACGCCGGTGCTGTTGCAGCATACGCCGGTGAAGCGATTCCGCGCCGGTTCGCCGGTGACGATTGCGGCGTCGCTGCCAGCGGACGTTTCGGGCAAGCTGAGTCTTTGCTACCGGCGCGTAGACCAGGCGGAGAAGTGGGTCACGCTGGCGATGGAGCGGACGGCAACGGGTTTTCAGGCGGCGATTCCGGCAGAGTATATCGCGTCGCCGTATCCCCTGCAATATTATTTCGAAGTGCAACTCGATTCAGGCGAAGCGACCATGTATCCCGGGTTAGCGCGGGATTATTCCACGGAGCCGTATTATCTGATTCGTAAGGCGTGAGGGCTATCAACGAAGCCGGTACGGCCGCGCCGCCGCAGGCAATGCATCGATCACTTTCGGCGGACTGATTGCCGCCGCTCCCTCAAGTCCTTTGCCCATTACGTTGTTCACCGCGAGCAGCGGTCCCGCGTAGCCGGTTACTTTCACGTTCGCGATCTCAGCGTTCCTGATGTTCGCCAGCGAAATGCCCCTGCCGCAAGTGCCGGTCACATTCGTCAGCGAAAAGCCATCGAGTGGCTTATCGGGATGGATGCCTGTGCCTTCCACCAACACCGGACAATCGGTCACGCGCACGTTGGAGAACCGGAAGTTCTTCGTTGTGGGAATCCCCTCCACGCCGGTAACCGGCGCTTCGTCCTGAATGCCGCTGCCCATCGTATTGAACATGAGAAAGCCGCCTGTCACGCCGGAGACATCCAGATCGTCGGCCACGATGTCTTCGATGAACGCGCCACGGCCCACGCGGCTCTTGATGTACAACGCGTACGTCCGCGCGTGTGTGAATTTGCAGTGCTCAATCCGGACATTGCGAATGCCGCCGGAGGTTTCGCTGCCGATGCCGATACACGCGAAGATGGAATCCGCCATGGTGCAGTTCGTGATGTGCACGTCTTCGCTGGTCTTCAGAAGCGTGTAGCCTTCCATGCCGCGGCCCGACTTGACGGAAATGCAATCGTCACCCGTTGAAATATCGCACGCGTCGATGCGAACGCGCTTGCAGGAATCGATGTCGATTCCATCGCCATTGCCGCCGGTGCTGCGGATGGTCAGATTCCGGATCACGACGTCTTCGCAGTACGTGGCGTGGATGGACCACATCAGATAGTAGTCGGTGGAGAAATCTTCCAGGTGAACGTCATTGCAACCGATCGGCTCAATCAGCGCGGGATGCCGCAGTGGATTTTGCGCGTTCGGCCTGCCTCCCAGCGCGTGGTTGCCTACGATTTTGCCGGGTCCCACGACGGCGATGTGATCGGCATTCAGCGCATAGATCAGACCGACGTGACCCTGGATCCATTTGCCTTCCCAGCGAACCTGCGTGACCGGATAATCGGCGAAATCCGGCGTGCCGAGAATGACGGCATCCTTGTCGAGACGCAGCACGGTGTTCGGCTTGAGCGCGATTGCGCCCGTGAGATAGTCCCCTGCCGGAACCAGAACCTCGCCTCCGCCGAGAACGGAGCAGCGGTCGATCGCCTGCTGGATGGCTGCGGTGTCTTTTGTCGTACCATCGCCAACGGCTCCGTAGTCGCGAACGTTGAGAGTGACTGCGCCCGTTTTCTTCGCGGCGGGCGGCTGAGCGCTGGCGCGACTGAGCAAAGCGGAGGCCAGCGGCAGGGCAAGCAAGCCGCGCGCGGTTTTCCTGAAAAAACTTCGGCGCGCGAGATTGTTATCGGATTGATTGAGCATTACGTTCGTTTTCATTTCGAGGGAAACAACTCGGCGGAAAAACCGTCGAAGCGTCGGGTGACGGGTTTGCCGAGCAGGAACTTGTCTGCGAAGGCCAGCAGAGCATCCCAGTCTTCAGCGACCATTCCGTGCGGACGGTCCGCCCAGCTGATGCCGAGGCGATCCGGCGCTTTCAAAAATGCAAACACTGGCTGCGCGGCGAGAAATGACTGGCGCACGCCGTTGAAATTCACGTTCTGATCGTGCGTTCCTTCGAGCGCGATGAAAGGACGCGGCGCGGCCAGCGCCATGAACCAGTGTTCGTCGAACGGCAGCTTATCGGGCTGTCCCCAGAATTCGTGGAGATGGGGCGAGAACCAGTTTGGATACTTGCGCATCATCTCAGTGAGTCCCTCCTTGCCGCCGCGTTCGGCGCCGCTGAAGCGATAGGCCGGAGTGCCGCCGCCTGAACTTGCGACGGGAGCGACCATGGCGATCCGATCGTCGAACGCGCCCGCAACCAATGCCGATTTGCCGGTGCGTGAGACGCCGGTGACGATCAGCTTCGCTTTGTCGATGGTGTTGTCCGTTTCCAGATAATCCACGATGCGCGAAACACCCCACGCCCAGACCTGCAACAGACCCCAATCGTAGTTCGGATAAGCCGGATAAAACCGCGTCGTGCGAAATGCCCAGCCGCCATCCGGATTGCGAAGCGTAGTATCTTCGCCGCAATCGCTGTTGTTGAACATCACGTACGCGAAGCCATGGGCCAGGACAGGACTGGCTGACGCAATCGTCTCAGGAGTGGGAGGGCCGCCGAAACCGCCGCGCGCCGGACCCCCGCTCGCACCTCGCCCACCGCGTGCCGCGACGGAAGCGGCGGGACCCACGATGAGCAACGCGTCCTGGCCTGTTCCCTGATTTCCTCCCTGCGGCAAATGCGGCAATGGAGCGGCTCCAGGTGGAGATCCCGCCGGTGAGATCACTGCCGGGACAGGTCCGATCCCTTCAGGGGTGAAGACACCAATATCCATACTGAGGCTCTCTCGCGGTCCGAACGTCAGATGCACGAGCCGGTAATTCACCTTGCCATTCATCACCATCTGCGAGCTGACGACGTGCCCTTTCACATTTCCCGGCGGCGGAGGCGCCTGTCCCACTGCGTAATATTCGAGAATCTGCTTCATCTCCTCGCGGCGCTTTTTCCACTGCGCAGCGGTCGTGACCTTCTGTCCGTTGTTCATCGTGAGAACGTCGGGCATGTCGGGATGACTGGGGAGCTTGTCCACACCTGGCATGGCGGGCATCGAAGTATGGATCGGAGGAACGGGGATCTCGCGCGGGTCGGGCCGGTTTGGCGGGCCTGGCGTCGGACTCTGTCCGTGCAGAATACCGGCCAGCACGGCAATCAGGACAACCGCGCCGCCGGTAAACTTTCTATTCGGATACTCGGTTCGGACTGCTGGCATCGGGATCAGTATACTCCCGGTTATGAGTCTTCCGAGCCATTTTCAGATGCTCGCGCTCTACAACGGATCGCGACCGAGCGGATTTACGCCAAATGCGCGGAGTTGAACAACGGCGAATACAGGAAAAACCGCGCGGGCTAAAGGCCGAGATGGCCGCGCTTCTTCAGCAGGAGTGCGGTGGTGGCATTGTGTCGAGGCAGACGCAGGTCGCGCTGCCGTCGCTTGACCGGCACCGGATCGTCAATCCCTGAGTAATGTTGTTTTGGATTTGGAGACGGGGCGCGAGCCGGGGACCCCTCATCGGAATCCCCCGTCCGTGCACCGTGCGCGTCTGCTCATCCCGGGACATATGCCCGGCGACGCTCAGACGGCGAGCTTGAAAGCGAGGTATCCCAGTAAGGCTCCCATTCCGGAGCCCACCAGTACGTCGCTCAAAAAATGCATGCCGACAATCACCCGCGATACGGCCACATTCGCAGCCAGCACAAGCAACAGCAGCATCGCTTCGGGATAAAAACACCCCAGCGACAACGCAACGGCGAAAGCGGTCGTCGAGTGCCCCGAAGGAAACGAGAATCTGTCGCGGGTAACAATGCAGGCCCAGCAATGCGGTTCGATATCGCGTGGCCGCACGCGTCCCACCGCCCGCTTAATATGGTGAAAAATCAGAATACCCACGGCTACCGCGCTGCCAGCCGCTTCGACCGCATGGAACCGCTGCGGATCGCTCGAAATAATCAGCGCTACGCCGATTGCGCCCCAAAGCCAGCCATCGCCCGCCCGCGTCGCGAGCAGCATCCACCACCGGAACCAGCGCGGCGCGCGCCAGCGGTTGAAGCGGCGCATCAGGCCGTAATCCGGCGCCGAAAGCGTCTGCTTCGCATGTTCAAAGCTCGCCCGGGTGAGCGTCATAATTCAGCCACCCCCAACACTGCAAGCGAACGGCCTTCCGGCCCGGCCTGGCGGTTCTTCTGGCCCCAATACCATGCAAATGCCTGTTCGCGGCAAAAATTCACCACCGAGAACAGCGGTACGAATGCAAACAGCGGGGCCAACACCGCCGCTCGCCGATTCGTGCGCACCAGGGACCAGCCAATACCTGAGATCGCCTGCGTGAGCTTCCAGCAATTGCCCGATTCGCCATACGGAACGCCCTGGCCGCGCCGCAGTGCCGTTACGAATTCAGACGCATTGCGCCCCCCTTCGATTTCGGTAAATGTCCGGCCCGCCCCATGCAGTGTGTGCGAATCGCTACCAGCCGTGACAGGCTTTCCGTGGCGCAGCGCGAAATCGGCGGCCAGTTTGTTGGCGCACGCCAGCATGTGCCCGTTCGTGACTTCCACGCCGTGAAAATCGCGGGCGAAGACCTCGAAATCCTCCTCCGCTCGGCGGCCGGTGAGACTCGAATAAGCGTGATTCACTGTGACGAACAGGCGATTTTCCAGCGCGTAAGCCAACAGGCTTTCCGTGTCGGTACGGCGGCGCTGCAATTCGACATGGTCGTGCTCGTCAATGCCATAGACGCCGGCGTGCATCTCCGTGCCGCTCGGCAGCGTGACGGTCACTTCTTCGCTGAGGAAAAAATCGGGATGTTTCCGCAGTTCTTCGGCCGCATCGATCGAATCGTGATCGGTGACGGTAACCAAGTCCATGCCCCGGTGCTTCAGAACTTCGTAGAGCTCGCGGGGTTCATTGTAAGATTCCAGGCAGACGCGCGAGAGCCCGGGCACCGTACATTTTCCGGAGTGAACGGTATGAACGTGGAGGTCGCACCTCATGCTTCATTTGTAGTCCTCTCAAGTTACAGTGCAGTGAGGTTCGTGCGACACAACGATGAAATATCGTGTTTTGAATTAGTTGCAACCAAATATACACAGGAAATCCACATTTGTGTCAGGGTGTGCAAATACTGCCGCCGGACCGGGAACTACCAATCAGTCAGAATCAATCCCAGTGATGTCTAATAAGACGATGCCCAAGTTTCGCACCACCCTGCTGGCGGCCGGTCTCACTTTTCTGGCTCTCTGTTCCGTTTTTACCGCCGCCCGGGCCGACGACGGGATCTGGCTCTGGAACCAACTGCCGAAGCCTGCGGCTGCGGTGGGGGCAAGCGGCGCGACCGGTGCGGCAGGGGCAACTGCCGATCCTGCCAGGCCAAAGCGCCCCCTCGAAGTCATCGACGGGCTCGCCGATAACCTGCGCCTCGCGACCGTCCGCCTGAACAACGGCAGCGGCTCGGGGTCGTTCGCCTCCGCCAACGGCCTGGTGCTCACCAACCAGCATCTGGTCGCCGCATGCATCGCGAAGCTCAGTGGCAAAGATCACGATTACACGATGGACGGCTTCTATGCTGAATCGCAATCGGCAGAGCTTGCCTGCCCCGGACTCGAAGCCGAGGTTCTTCTCAGTATGGAAGACGTTACTACCCAGGTAAAGGGCGCGGCCACAGCCAAAAGCGACGACACCGCCAAAGGACTGGCAAAAGATCTGGCGGCATCTCCGCAGGTGCTCCGCGAACGTAACGCGAATATCGAAAAAATTGAAAGCGAATGCACCACGAAAACCGGCAACGTCTGCAACGTGATCAAACTTTTTTCGGGTAGTCGCTACGATCTCTATCAGTACAAGCGATACGCCGATCTCCGTCTCGTCTTCGCGCCGGAACATTCCATTGCCTTCTTCGGCCGCGAGCGCGACAGTATTTCCTATCTGCGCTACGGCCTCGACGTGGCCTTCCTCCGCGCGTATGAAAACGGCCGCCCAGCCGCGACGCCGCATTTTCTGAAGTGGAACAATGCTCCGGTGAAAGATGGCGACTACGTGATCACGTCCGGCAATCCTGCGCCAACCTCCCGCGTCATCACCGCCGGCGAGCTCGCGTTCCTTCGCGATACGGCGTTGCCCCGGAAGATTTCCCGATTACAGCCTCGCGTGACCGAGCTCAGCGGCATGGTTGCCAAAGGCGGCCCCGATCAGGCTGCGGCGCTCGCGACGCTGACCACGTTCCTTGCCGAATACAAGATGGTTGCGGGCAAGGTTATTGGACTACGCGATGACCGCCTCGTTAACCGCAAGACCGCTTTCGATCTGAAAATCCGCCGCGCCGTCGAAGGCAATCCAAAACTCGGCATGGATGCGGCCAAGGTCTGGGATGAAGTCGACGCCGCTTACAAGCGCTGGGGACAGCAGGACAAGAACTACCAGATTCTTGAAGAAGAGCCAGCCCCGGGCTCGGCGCTGTTTAAGATCGCGCGCGAACTCGTTCGCGGGACGCCAGTTGACCAGGACGCTGTGATCGATGAGGCTGTGGAAACTGCGATGCTCACGCAGTACCTGGATGAGTTGAAGACCGTCAACCTCGCGCAGGGAGCCGGTGGTCGCGGTGGGGGTGCTCCGGGCGGCGGTAGAGGCGGACGTGGCGGCGGTGGCAGAAATGGCGGCGGTGGTGGCGATGATGTTGGACTCGGTCTTGGCCCGGCGGGCGGTGGACGCGGCGGACCGGGCGGTCGCGGCGGTGGGCCGGATATCAAGGAGCTGAATCTCAAGGCGTTCCTGACCGGTAAGACGACTGCGGAATCGGCGGCGGCGATGGTGAAGGCGTCGAAGCTGGGCGATCCGGCGGTGCGGCGCAGTCTGAACACGAAGGACGCGCTTGCGAAGTCGGACGATCCGTTCATCAAGCTGGCGCTCCTCCTCGAACCCGCTTCGGACAAGATCAAAAAAGAATACGACGACACTATCGGCTCGCTCGAAACCTCGGCGGCCGAAAAGATCGCGGCGTACAGATTCCGCCTCTTCGGCACGTCGGACTATCCGGATGGCACGTCCACGCCGCGGATGGCATTCGGCGTGGTGAAAGGTTACACGGATCGGGCCGGTATGCCCGCGCCGTTCGCTGCGACGTTCAGCGGACTCTATTACCGCAAGAACAACGAAGGCCCTTATCAGGTATCGAAGCAGTGGGTCGATGCGAAAGATAAACTCGATCCCGTGGCCGAGCTTAATTTTGTGTCGACTGCGGATATCGGTGGAGGTGACTACGGCAGCCCCGTCGTCAACACCGCGGGTGAGCTGATTGGCGTCACGTTCGACGGCAATCTGGAAAGTCTGCCGGAGGTTTTCCTCTATACGGACGAACAGGCCCGCGCCGTGCATGTGGCGACCGAGGGCATCACCGATGCGCTTTCGGTTGTGTATAAGGCGAAGCCACTCCTGCAGGAACTGGGCGTCAAGTCGCCGGCGATATAGCCTTGCGCGCCTACATAGCGTAGAAGAATTCTTCGTACACGATCTTGCCGTCGGCAACTTTGTATACAGCGATTTCTTCCATGTTGAATCGCTTGCTCGTTGGTTTGAAAGTGATGTCCATCTTAAAGCTCACCGAGAAGTGCGAACCGGCGACCAGCGGGCCCTCGACACTCGAAGAGTGGACTTCGTGGTTCGCGCCCCACCATTCGCTTTTGGCTTTGATGGCGGCAATGCCTTTCGATTCACGCGATTGTCCAGGGGGCGCGCCAGCTTCCATGCTGACGATATCCGCGCCGTACAGCGCTTCAATCGCCTCGTGAAACTTGCCTTCCGAACAGAGTTTGACGAGCTCATTCGCAACTTCCTGTGTAGCCATAGGCGAAGCTCCTGGAGCGGATTTTCCCCCGCTCTTTTTCGACCTTACCACAGAATCGTTACGCTTAGCCGAATGGCCAAACGCGTTCGATCGTCTTGCTCAGAATCCACCGTTTGTCGTCGTCATTCAGAAACTTCATTTCGTCCCGCACCACGCTCAGCGCTTTGTCGTACGTCGAAACGCCTTCAATAATCGGCCAGTCCGTCGCCCACATCAGCCGCTGCGGGCCGAAAGCGTGATACAGGCGTTTCACATGCTCCTGCGCATCCAGCCACGGGTATGGCTGCCTGGACAGCGACCACGTGTGCGAGATCTTGACGAACACATTCGGGTAGCGCTGCAGCGCAATCAGCTTTTCGAGTTCCGCGGGCTGATCCACCGGGCAATCGGCCATGTGATCGATCACCACCGTGAGACCCGGCAGCTTCTCCAGTTGGGCCGCGACGCCCGGCATGCGGCCAATAGGCGCGAGCACCGTCATCGGCACTTTCAGATCCGCGCATCGCTTCCAGAGCGGCGGCATGAGCGGACCATTGAACCAATCGCCGGAAGCATTGGCAGATGGGCTGATCCGCACGCCGCGAAAGCCTTCCGCCGTATGTTGCGAGAGGTGATCGGGCGCGGCCGGATCCAGCGGATCCACGCGGCACACGCCCTGAAACGTCCCGGGATAACGCTTCAGCACCGAAGCCAGAAAACGGTTGTCGTACTTGTAATGAATGACCTGAATGATGACGGTCTTCGAGACTCCGTTGGCCTTCATCAGCTCCAGCAGCGTCTCCGGTGCGGCATCACGCGCGGGAACGTTCGCGCCCGCCGCGAAAGGGAACTGCGGGTCGTGCTTCCAGACGTGTACGTGTGGGTCGATAATGCGGTAATCGATTTCGGCGCTCTCAGCTACAGGCATCAGGGCTCCCATGGCGGCCGCGCCCAGCAGAGTGCGCCGCGTGATCTTAGACATAAATTGGATCGAGTGTGTTGACGACATACTCGCCGCTGCGTTCATAGCTGGCGCGCGGACCCTGCCGCGCAATATCCAGATCCACAATCAGCCAACTGTCGAAGGCGATGGACTTCAACACGCGGTGGCAGCCGGGAAAATCGATTTCGCCGTCGCCCAGATCGAAAATGCTTTCGCGATCGAATGTGTTCGGCTTCGCATTCGGCAGGCGTTTGGCGTCCTTGTAATCCGCCAGTATCAGGCGGTCCTTGTATTTCTCCAGCGTCTTGACCGTGTCGCAGCCGGCCAGATGCAGGTGCGCGGTATCGGGCGAGAAGTGAAACAGCTTCGGATCCGTCATCGCCATGCACCGGTCTACTTCTTCGGGGGTTTGCACCATTTGGCCCATGTGATTGTGCAGTCCGGCGCGAAAACCCATCTCGCCCGCCGCCGAGCCGATCTCATTGAAGCAATCGCACATCGTCTGGAACGCTCCGGGCGCAGCGCCGTTGGTGCGGTTCGGCGAAAATACCACCAGGCGGCTGGCGCCGAATTCCTTCAGGAAAGTCATGGCCGTTTTGGCGTTGGCGATCACTTCGGAGCGGCGCGCCGGATCGTGCGACGGAGGGCTGAACGAAATCGTGACGATCTGGCACCCGCGCTTCGAAGCTTCCTGCGCCATCTGCGCGGCAGTGATGTTGTAGTTCTGCAGGATCTGCGGAAACTGCGTCACGCGCAGGCCGAGAAACCCGGTGTCTTTCATGACGTCGAGAATGTCGGTGAACGGCACGCGCGGAAAGTAGGTCCAAAGGTTCGAGCCGAGTCCCCATTTGACATTCTTGTTCGCGGGCAGACGCGCGGCGGCCCGCGCGAGCGTCGCCGCCATAGCGCCCAGCACGAGCGTCGCCGCCATAGCGCCCAGCACTACCCGTCGGGTGACGGTTCGTCGCACCGTGCCAGGTCGAACCATGCCGCCTTGAGTTATGCTGCCTTGAACCATGACCATGGAAGAGATGCTATCAAATTTCACAGCCTGTCCCAAAATCGACCAGGAGCCCTCTGGATTTAACCGAAGTGATCTTGACGTCGTTACCGGGGAAAACGGAGACTGGTGGCATGTCGAGGCTCCACCGCACAAGTATCGTCGTGGCTTGCCTGGCCGGACTCATGATCGACGCCGTGACGCTGGGGCCGGCATTGCGTTACACCGCGCGTGGAGTGACCGACTTTATGGACCTGTATGCGGGCGGCAAACTCGCCTTCACCGGCAACCTGTACGTGCCGGCCCGTGTGCTTGAGACCGAGGCGCGCACGGAAGGCTGGTCAAGCCCCACGCGGCTATTCATGCGGCTGCCGTGCTTCACCCTTTTTTTCTGGCCGCTGGCCCAACTGCCGTACCTGGTCGCGTCGGCATTATGGGAGACTCTGAGCGTCTTCGGCGTGATTGCCTTCGCCCTGCTGTGGCCTGCCCGCCGGCGGTGGCACACCGCGCTTGCCTGCTGCTGGTCGCTGCCCGTCCTGATGACGGTGGCGGAAGGGCAGGACATCGGCTGGCTGATGTTGTGGATAGCGATTTCCGCCGTCCTGGTTCGCCGGAATCGTCCCGCGATGGCTGGCCTTGTGGCTTCGCTTTGTCTTGCCAAATTTCAGTTGTTCTTCATGATACCGGTGTGGGTCTGCGCACAAAAGCGGTGGAGGTTCGCATCCGGACTCGCGGGGGGATGCGCGGCGACGATCGCTTTATCGTTCGTGGCCGGTGGCTGGAACTGGCCCCTGCGCTACTTCGCGCTGCTGCGGGAGCCGGCCAACAACCCGTATGGCGAAGTGATGCCCAACCTGCACGGGCTCTTCGAAGGTTTGCCGCACGCGGGAGCCCTCGGTATTGCGGGTACGGCAGCGGTCGGCATCGCGGTCTGGTTTGCATCGCGCGGCCGGCGGCCGGAGTGGGGCCTTGCGGCGGCACTCGCCGGTGGCATCCTGGTCGCACCGCACGTGTATATGGCGGACTGCGCACTGCTGATCCCCGCGGCACTCCTGCTCAGGAAAACAGTGACGGATGCCTGGATGCAGGCGTTGCGCCTTTACCTGCTCACTCCAATTCCCTGGGTGCTCCTGATGGCCGGCAATGGTTTCACCACTCGCCTTTCAATATCCGCACTGGTGCTGGGCCTCGGATGGCACGCGCGGAAGCATCGCGACGCGGAGCCTGAACCGGTTCCGCAGCTCGCATAGTCTCGTCCTGCAATGCGAGCGATAGATGGAGTCGGGAGACACTGGGAGAATGAGTTTCCTCGACAACCTCGAAAACAACCTTAAGGCTCTGGAGTCGCTTGAAGCGGGCGGCCTTGACGATCGCAAGCGGCGCGAAGCGGAACGCGAGCAGGCCATCGCCGCCGCACCCTGGGCGGAGCGCCTGAAAAAATCGCCTTACGTCGGGAAACTGATGCGGGATCTTACTCGTGCGGGCTTCCCGCGGCGAATGAAAGTGAACTTCGTCTGGATCGACCGCTCGCTGCGCCTCGAAGCGATGAACGAACGCCTGGAACTACAGCCAACGCCACGTGGTGTGGATGCCGTATTTCCGGATCGCCGCATCCCCGTGGATCTGGATGGCGAACCGGACACCCTCATTGCGACATGGATGGAGATCCTGGACCGGAAGCGTCAGGAAGTGGAAGCCGCCCCCATCGAAATCGAAGAGGAAGAATTGATCTAAAATAAAGGCAGGAGATCAAGGGATGAAGCTGCTCCTCGCGATGATCCTGCTTGCCGTACCCGTCCTGGCGCAATCTGGCGCAACTGCGGACCCGCCCGTCAGCAATTCCGAAGCGACATCTCAACCACCGCAGGCCGCAAAGCCAGGCGCTGGCCACGATATCGGCGGCGGCGCGGCCAACATCGGCGAAGGCGCAACCAAAGGTGTAGGCAACCTGGCGAAGGGATCCGCTAGAGGAGCCGCCGACCTGGTAACGCTCCATCCCGTTGACGCGGCGACCTCGATTGCCGGGGGCGCAGCATCGGCTGGCAAAGACGTAGCCGTGGGTAGCGCCAAAGGTGTGGGAAAGATCACCCGGGGGGTCGGAAAACTAATCAAAAAGGTGTTATAAAACAGCCAAATCCCACTACTGGTTGGACGTAAATTCCACAGCTTAAGTTTCTGATTTTATAACCTATTCCCCAACTCGCCCCCACGCAACTAAGGCTCCTGCCCGTGCATCCAACATACCGGGTGAACAACATGAAATCTCAATGGTTATTCGCGATTGCATTGGCGGCTATTCCCAGCGCCTTCGGTGCCGGGTCGGCTCTCCCGGGTACCGTGAATTACGTTCAGGGGCAGGTCACTTTGAACGGCAGAACGGTGTCCGCCGTGCAAAACGGGTCCACCACGCTGGCGGTCGGCCAGACCCTCTCGGTCGGCACCGGAAAAGCGGAAATCCTGCTGACTCCAGGCACGTTCCTTCGTATCGGCAACGGCGGCGCCGTCCGAATGGTTTCCTCCGACCTCTCCGATCCCCAGGTGGAAGTCGTGAATGGCGAGGCGATGGTCGAAGTCGATTACAAGCCGAAGATGGCGCGGCTGAATGTGATGGAGCGCGGCGCCGACACACAAATCCTCAAAGAGGGGCTGTATAAGTTCGATGCCGAACAAGGCAGCGTGGAAGTGATTGACGGTAAGGCGTCCGTGGCGGAAAACGGCCACAGCAAAGACCTCGGAAAAGGCAAGGAACTGCTGCTGGCGAACGCCGATCTGAAGCCGGTCAGCGTCGATACGAAGTCCGAAGACGAGCTCTATCGATGGAGCTCGGTCCGCGACGGCTACCTCGCGCAGGCTAATGAGGCCAGTGCCCGCAACGTGTACGTCGATGGGGCCTTTGGTCCGGCTTGGGGTCCCGGCTGGGGCTTGGGCTGGTACTGGAATCCTTACTACGGAACCTATGCGTGGCTGCCGGGTGACGGCTATTTCTGGAGCCCGTTCGGTTATCCGTTCTTCTCGCCGGCTTACATCGTCTACGCTCCGGTCGTCCGGTTCCGCGGTTATCCCGGCGGTGTTGGACGCGTCGGCGGTGCGGCGTTTGTCGGTGGCCGCGTCGGTGCCATCGCAGCCGCTCCGCGTTTCTCCGGCGGTGGTGTCGCTGGGGCACGTATGGGCGGCGGTGGACGCCGCTAAGCAACCGCGCTGAACGAAACATTCCGGCCGGATTCCGCCCGAAAGTGGAATCCGGCCGGACCTGTTTTTAAGCACAAGCGCCCGCAAAAATGCGATCATGAGTGCTCGTGTACCCGTCGATCCGCGAAATCCTCGGCTTCTTCCTCCAGTTCGGCGTGCTGGGCCTTCTGCTCGTCACCATCGCTGACGACTCCTTTCTCTTTCTCCCCGTCGGCGGCGACCTGCTGCTGGTGCTTCTGGTCGCGCGAAACCACGGCCAATTTCCGATCTACGTGCTCGCCGCCGCTGCGGGATCCAGCATCGGCGTCTTCATTCTGGATCTGGTTTGCCGCAAAAGCGGCGAGGCGGGCCTGAATCGATTCGTAAAACCAAAACTTCACAATTACCTGAAAGCAAAAATGGAGCGGCACGCGGCTGCGGCGCTGGTAATTTCCTGCCTCGCACCGCCGCCTTTTCCCTTCGGCGCAACCATCGCGGTGGCAAGCGCGCTTCAGTATCCGAAGCCGCGCCTGTTGACGGTGGTCTTCCTGGCCCGCGCCGCGCGTTTTTCGCTGGTGGCCTGGTCCGCCATTCATTTCGGACGGCATATTCTGCGCCTCGCGAAGTCGCCGGAATTTCTCTGGTTCATGGGTGGCTTTATCGCGCTTTGTCTGATTGGCAGCGTCATAGAAATCGTCCATTGGATTCGTTCCGGCAAATAACCGCTGCCGGCTTCGTATAAAATAGCGGGCATCATATGAAACGCCGGCGTTTCGTCCAGTCGATCCCGCTGCTCTATGCCTCCCCCGCGTTGTTTGCTCAGGCGATCGCGAAAATCGATTCGGTGGCAACCGATGCCGTCGGCAAATCAGTTCCGCATTTCTTCACAGCTTCGCAGATGGCCGCTCTCCGGCGCTTGAGCAATATCCTCGTGCCCACCAGCGCAGACACTCCGGGCGCGCTCGATGCCGGTGCGCCCGAGTTCCTCGATTTTCTGATCGGTCAATCTCCGCAACCCGTTCGCACGCTTTATCGTTCCGGTCTTGACGCGTTGAACGCCGGCGCCGCCGCGAAATACGGCCGCGCCTTCGCCGCTCTCGATAGCACGCAGGCCGACATGTTGCTAAGCCCTCTGCGCGAGGCCTGGACGTGGCGCGAACCGACCGACCCTTTCGCTCTCTTTCTGCGCCACGCGAAGGCCGACGTCCTGACCGCAACTACAAATTCCCGCGAGTGGGCCGCAGCCGCGAAGCGCAGCGGTAACGGCACGTATTGGCTTCCTCCCGAATAACATCGCCATGGCCGCCCCAACGTATGACGTTCTCATCATCGGCTCCGGCGCGTCCGGCGGCATGACCGCGCACACGCTCACCGCGCGCGGCATCAAATGCCTCATGCTCGATGCGGGCCCGCCCATCGACTACGACCATGACCGCGTGTCACGCCGCGTTTACGATCTCCCCTACCGTGGTTTCGGCCAACCCGGGCGCTTCCCTCACGTCACCCAGGCCGATGAGTTCAACGCCAACGTCTGGGCCGACGAAAAACAGAATCCCTACACCTACGATCCCGCCGACCCCTATTACTGGGTTCGTGTGCGCCGCATCGGCGGCAAAACGCTGGTTTGGGGTCGCGCCTCCTGGCGGATGAGCGACTACGAATTCAAAGCCAAAGATCACGATGGCTTCGGCGACAACTGGCCGATTTCCTATAGTGACCTTGCTCCCTACTACGACAAATGCGAGCCGCTCTTCCATGTTTCCGGCCGCAAAGAAGGCCTGCCGCAATTGCCGGACGGCTTGTTTATCGACGACACTTCCGTCGATAGCGAAAGTCTCACCCGCTTCATCGGGGCGGCGAAACAACGCGGAATCCCCACTACCAAACCGCGCCGCGCCACCGGAGCGCTTGCCAGTTCGCTCAACCTCCTTTTACCCGACGCGATGGCGACGGGTAATCTGACCGTGGTTCCGAATGCAGTCGTCCGGCGACTAATTGTTGATAAGAAAACCGGCCTCATCGATGGTGTGGACTACGTGGATCGCCACTCACGCGAGGAGTTTCACGCCACGGCGCGCGTCATCGTCGTGGGCGCGTCGTGTCTCGAAAGCACGCGCCTGCTGCTGAATTCCGGCATCGCGAATTCGAGCGGCGTTCTCGGCCACTATCTGTTTGACCAGTTCTATGTGAAGGGCACCGTCCAGGCCATCGTGCCGGAAGCCCGCGACGGCAAAGGCGCGCCGGGACTGATGGGCGGCTCCGGCTACATCCCGCGTTTCCGCAACGTCGATTCAAAATCGAAGGATTTCATCCGGGGTTACGCCGTGGATTTTGGCAGCGGTGGCACGCCCAACGCAAAATATTTTCCGCTATACGGCGAAGCCCTCCGGAAAGCGCTCGTCTCGCATCGCGGAACCGGATTTGACGCCACCACCATGGGAACCGTTCTGCCGCGCTTTGAAAACCGCGTCTCAATCGACTCCGCCGTGACCGACGCGTGGGGAATCCCCGCGCTGCACATACAGGCGCGCTACACCGATAACGAATTCAACATGGCGCGCGACGCCATGAATACGCTCGACGAGCTATGCCACGCCGCGGGCTTCGAAGTGCTTGAGAAGCACGATCAGATGGTGCCGCCCGGCGAGAGTATTCACGAACTGGGAACGTGCCGGATGGGCGACAATCCGAAAACCAGCGTCCTCAACAAGTGGAACCAGAGCCACGACATCAAAAATCTCTTCGTGGTGGATGGCAGCAGCTTTGTTGCCGGCGGCTCGCAGAATCCGACCCTCACGATTCTCGCACTCGCGATGCGCGCCTCAGACTACATGGCGGAACAGATGCGCGCGGGCGCCCTGTAGTTCACAACCGGGAATTCCAGGTCTTCGAGCATCCGCGCCGTCAGTACTTCCCTAAATCCGCCACCAGCGCAGCCAGCCCCTGTTTCGCGTAGATATCCAGCAGCCGTTGCTCTTCAGCGGAAGGCGACATCGTGCGCAGCAGCCGCGACGAATCCAGATCCCTGCGCGAAGGCACCCAGACCTTGCCATCCGCGAATTCCACCTGGCTGACAAAGCCAGTCATACTGTCGATTCCGACTGGCCGCCCCGCATGCGAAAACTTCAGCGTCGCCCCAGGCTCCAGGCGTCCCCGTTGCCCCGCCTGAATCACCGAACCCGGCGACGCTCCCGACGTGTTCAAAGCCGACACGCCCGAACCCGGCACAGAGCCCACCAGATATTCGTTGCCGTCCTTATCTTTCACAATCCAGCCGATCTCGACATAGCGAACGGCCTTCTTCTTATCCAGATTCTGGACTTCAATCCAGGGCGACCGGACTTCATTACCGGCAATATCCGCCTGTCCCTGCACAGCCAGCACAGGTGCATCCGGCAGTTCCAGAAATGCGAAGTGCGCCTTTTCCGCCATTGACCCGGCGTCGGACGCCGCGCCTGACGCGGCCATCGACCCGACAGTGCGTCCGCTATGCGAAAGCGCCACGTCCAGCTGCGGACGGTCGCCCGCCTTCGCCATGCTGCTGAGCACCTCTTTTTTCAAGCCGTCTTCGCCCTTTGCCTGCAACACCTGCTTGTAGTACGCCCGATCCCGCTGCGCTTCCACTTCCAGCAGCGTCAGATCCCGCTGCGACGATTTCAGCTGGTTCGGCCCGTAGAAACTCAGATCGTCGAACAGCACGCCATCCAGCTGCACGTGTACCAGCGGCCCGCTCGTCTGCTGCACCGGCTTCACCAGCCGGATATCGATCGGAAGAGTGAAGTTCTGGCCCGGTGGAACATCGATGCACGGCCGGGTAACGGCGCCCTTGCCGCCTGGCGTAAACTCCTGCGCCGTAATCAGCACCGTGACTCCGCGTACGCTCCGCGTGCCCGAGTTGCGCAGCTTGAGCGACATGTGAAGGTCCAGCACCAGCATTCCGCCCTGAGGCGTCACGCGCGATTGGTCCGTGCTCGCGGAAATCAGCGTCACCGGGGAATCGGCGGGCAGATCGATCTTGACCGAACTCGAAGCGTCACTGCCGGCGCTGAGCTTTGTCTGCTGACCGTACACAGCCGGTAGCGCCATCGCCAGCAACGCAATCGCACGGGAACTGTTATTCCACATAAACACTCGTAATCGTGACGGTTCCCGTATTTCCATCCACATAACTGTCGCGAATCGCGCCCTGCGATGTGATCGTCTGGTCAGCCGTCACGTCTCCCTGATTCATCAGGGTCATACTGCCCTTGTCCGTCCGCACCTCTACTCCCGTGCCCGACGATTCCAGCACTGCGGAACTCACAACGCCTGGCAGCGTGTCATGCGGAAGCAGACCATGCAGGAACATCCCGACACCCGCCAGCAACACAACTCCCGCCATGCCGATCGCGAACCTCGGCGCCCGGTTTCTGTGCGTCGCCTCTACCGGTCCTTCGCCGATGCACTCGCCGGCCGCAAGACCCAGGCGGATATTCGCGCGCATCTCGCCTGCCATCCGGCTCCAATCCGATTCATTGGCCGCAAAATCCGGCATCGCCATATCCCGCACTTCCGATCGCAGTTCGCCAAAAGACGCCAGCGTATCCCGGCAATCGCCGCACCGCGCTACATGTCTGTTCAGGTTAAAACGCGTCAACAGGCCGCAATCGCCGCCCGCGAGCAGGGCAAGATCGGCTTCCGACGGATGACGTTCGCTCATCGTGTGCCTCCCGACCTGTCCCATCCACCCGTGCCACCGCCTTTGCGGCTCTCAGAATACTTCCGGATCTTGATTCGCGCGTTCGCGATATGCGACCGCACCGTCGCGCGGGAACAGCCAAGCCGCCGGGCTACTTCTTCTGCCGGCAGATCTTCCACATCGCGCAGCACCAGCGCGGCGCGCTCCCTTGGCGTCAGCCGTTCCAGGCCAGCCGCGAGCCAGTCCCGTTGCTCTCCGCGCAGCAGCACATCTTCCGCCGATTCCAGATGCCTTTCCGGAGCTTCGCCCAACTCGACAAACGCCACCCGTCTGCCCCGCCGCAGAAAATCCAGCGCCGTATTAGTGGCGATTCGGGACAGCCAGTGCGCCGCCTTCTGTTCGTCCTTGAGCTGATCCTGCCGTTGCAGGGCTTTGATGAAGGCTTCCTGCGTCAGGTCCTGGGCGTCATGAACGCTGCCCACCATGCGGTAAATCTGGAGGAAAACGCGGCGGAGATGCTCGGTGACGAAGCCTTCGCGCAGGCCAGCGGTCTCGGAACCGGACTCGTAAGGGATAGCCGATCGGTCACGATCATTCATTTCGGCAACTCGCGTGAATACGGCAGCTCCCACAACAAAGATGACGCCCCATTGCGCCAAGCGTGCAGTGGAATTACCCGACTCGCCTTATTATAGGCCGTAACGTTTTATTATCAAACGGTTACGCTCTGGCCGCGCAGGAACGCATCGACCACTTGCTCGGGGAAATCGGCGGAAAGCAGATTGCCCGCGAATCGCCGATGCATGATCGGGCCAATCAGAAGGTCCATGGCAAAATTGGGGTCGATGCCCACCGGCAACTGGCCACGCTCGGCGCCTTCCGCCAGAATTCGGGCGATCTGCGCCCGGCGTGGCCCGAAGGCGTGCTGTTGGAGCGCCGCTCCGAAGTTGGGATTCGCGACCGCATAGCCGATGATTCGCGGCCAGATCTTCATCAGGAGCTCCGGCTTATCGGCCTTGGAAAGGTGCGTCAGGTAATCGATGAGGTCCTGCCGCGAGTCCCCCGACGAAAATTCCGGCGGCAACTGGCGAAGGCTGCCAATCACGTCGATGCACAGCGTCTCCTTGTCTTTCCAGTGCTTGTAGACGGTCGCCTTGCTCACGCCCGAAAGCTGAGCGATGGCATCCATGCTGGTGCCTTCGATGCCGCGTTCCTCGATGAGTCGGATCGCAGCATCCAGTACTTTCTCGTGCGCCGCGACACTGGGGGTTCGCGACACCGTCCGTTACGCCTCGATCCGCGAGAACTGTCTCGCGCCGATCATGAGAAACGCCAGCGTTAGGGCGCTCAGCACCGCCAGGTCCAGAAGCTGGCCAAAGTGGGAAACCCCGATCAGCGCGCCCCGGACGCCGTCCACGCCGTAAGTAAGCGGGTCGATCGTCGCGAAGAACTTCATCACTGCCGGTATGTTGGTCAAAGGGAAGAGCGCGCCCGAGAGAAAGTAAATAGGCATCACCAGAAAGTTCATGACCATCTGGAAACCCTGCATATCGGACAACGAGCACGCGATCGCCGTTCCCAGCGCGGTAAACATCACCGAGATCAGCACCATGTAGGCAAACGCGATGGGCAATCCTGCCAGGTTTGTGGGACGAAAGCCCACAATCATGCAGATCACAACAACAATCACGCCCTGGAAAATGGCTGTGGTTGCTCCACCCAGCGTGCGCCCGATCATGAGCAGCAAACGCGGCTGCGGCGCCACCAGCATTTCCTTGAGAAAGCCGAATTGCCTGTCGAACATCAGCTCAATGCCGGAAAAGATCGACGTGAACAGGATCGTCATCCCGATCATACCGGGGGCGAGAAACTGTATGTAGTTCCCCTGCCCGGCTTTGGCGAAGATCGCGCCGAAGCCAAAGCCGAAGGTCAACAGATAGAGGAGCGGCTGGCCCAGCGATGCAACGATGCGCGGCCTCGAGCGCAGATAGCGCTTCACCTGCCGTAACCACAGGACGTAGATCGTTGTCATCTTCGTTTCCTCCACATCTGCGCCATGTTTCGCAGGCTTTGATTCGAATCCGCGCCTTCATCCCGGATAGACGATCCGGTCAGCGCCAGAAACGCCTGTTCCAGCGTCTCCGAATTCGTCTGCTGCTTCAGTTCCGCGGGTGTTCCCTGCGCCACAATCGACCCGTGATCGATGACCGCGATCCGATGCGCCACCCGATCGGCTTCTTCCATGTAGTGAGTGGTCAAAAAGACCGTGACCCGTTCTTCTTCGTTCAGCTTTTTCACCTGCGCCCACATCTGGTTGCGGGTCTGTGGATCGAGCCCGAGGGTCGGCTCGTCGAGAAAGATGATTTTCGGCGTGTGCAGCAGACCCCGCGCAATTTCGAGACGGCGTTTCATGCCGCCGGAGAACTGTTTCACGGGGTCGTTGCGCCGATCCCACAGTTCGAACAGCTTCAGCAGGCTCTCGCTCCGTTCCACGCGCACTTTGCGTGCTACATGGTAGAGAGCGCCGTGCAGGTCGAGATTTTCGAGCGCCGTCAATTCATCGTCAAGGCTGGGGTCCTGAAAGACAATCCCGAAGCGCTTGCGAACTTCCGTCTGCTGATGCACGGGGTCGAGACCGTCGATCTCGATTTTGCCGCTGGTAGGCCGCAGCAGCGTGGTGAGCATTTTGATGGTAGTGGTTTTTCCCGCGCCGTTCGGGCCCAGAAAAGCGAAGATTTCGCCCATCCCGACCTCGAAAGTAACGTCGCGGACCGCCTGAATCTCGCCAAAGGACTTCGTGAGATGTTCGACCCGGATCATAGGGACAATACTAAACTGAACCGTTCAGTATTGTCAAGACCGTCTTGCGCCTACGCCCCTCCACCGATGGGGATACCTCCTCAATCTCAAGAAGAGGAATTGTTATCGCCGAAGACTCCTGTTATTCTCGAGACGATTCTCCGCCATTTTGCTGTTTCTCACTTGGCTGTGCGATCCTCGCCCTTCAGGGTTGGGTCGCGACGGCAACTGCCCCGCTGACGGGTCTTATCCCCTACAGTCTGCCCATCGAAGCTATGTGTTTTGGCCGCTTTGGGTCGGCGTCGCGTCGCTTTTACTGTCGGCGGCGAGTTCGCCGGCCTGCATCCTGAGGGACGAGGTTGCCAGTGACTTGTCCGTTGCTTCCGACGCGATCTTTGCAGATGGAGTGAACATCGTCTGCCTGGGGCCGGCGATTGGAGCATGTTCGGGTATGGCCGACGCAGCGTCAGAACCCGTCTCTTTCATCCCGGGCGAACCACCCACGCCGACAGTGGACCTTCAGGCTTCAGATGGGAAAGACAGCGGTGGTTCTCTCCTGCCGCGTCTCGCGGCTCTATCCGCGAACGAGGGAGTGTGGCTGCTCGCCTTTACGCCGTGGTTCTGGAGCCTGCTGGTTTGGCACACCCGCCCGAACCCCCGGTGCCGGTCACACCGGCGACGGCATCGATGTTAGTGCTTCACTATTCGGGCTTTTTCCCGGCGGCGATCTTGCGCTCTACGGCAGCCATCAGCCGTGAGTGCACATCTTCCGGGATTGTGCAGCTTTCCATGCCCTTATAAACCTGGATGGTCTTCTTCGTCGTATCGCAGATCACCCAGCAATTCGGGCATTCCGTGATATGCCGCTGTAGCTTATCGCGCAGTTCCAAACTGGTCTTCTCGTCCAGATAGTCGGTGAGCTCCGACAGAAACTCCTTACATGTAAGCAAAGGCGTCGTCTCCTTTGCGCTTGAAGAAACGGTTCAGTTTGTCGCGTAATTGCAGCCGTGCCCGCAGTAAACGGCTCTTCACCGCCGGCACTGTGAGATCCAGCGCCTCGGCGGTTTCTTCGGTGGACAACCCATCCACATCGCGCAGCGTAAATACCGTACGGTAGATCGGGAGCAGGCCGTCGATCGCTTCGGTGAGAATCGTGTTCATCTCGTCGCGCGAATACCGCTCTTCGGGATCCGGGTCCCAGGACGCCACTTCGCGGACGACCATGTCTTCGCCGGTGTCGATCTGCTCGTCGAGGGAAATCGTGCGATCGCTTTTCCTCTTGCGCAGTTTCATCAGCGCCTGATTGACGGCGATGCGCACCACCCACGTGTAGAACTTCGAGTTGCCCTGAAACTGATCGAGGTGTTCGTAGGCTTTGAAGAAGGCCTCCTGAAGTACGTCCTCGGAATCCTCGCGATTCTGGGTAATGTTCATCGCGAGGCGAAAAATCTTGCCCTCGTAGCGGTTGATCAGGACCGAAAAGGCGGCCCCGTCGCCCGTTTTTGCGCGCGCCACCAGATCCAGCTCATCGCTGGGTGCCTCCACTGGCGCTACTGGAATTGTTTCGATTGCCATTTGGCGCGATGCCCCATTCTCCCATGAACGCGCGCAGGGCGAGTCCGATGCGGGCGAGTTGCATAAAAACCCGGGCATGTAGCCGGAACCGGGTTGGGCCGCTGCAAGGTTCATTCCCGTTTTGGATGAACCACCACCCCGAAAGTTTCACAATTTGCCGCCCGGCGGCCCTATTTGGCGGCTGGCGGAGGGTTCCAGGCCTTCAAAACCCGCAAAATGTACTCCCGCGTCTCGCGATAGGGCGGCACGCCATGGTATTTGTCGACGGCGGCCGGACCGGCGTTATAAGCCGCCAGCGCCAGGACGACCTGATCAGGTTTGTCCTCGTAACGCGCCAGCAGATCCCGCAGGTAGCGCGTGCCCGCATCCGTATTCTCCGAGGGCAACGCGGGATTGACTCCCAGTTCCCGCGCGGTCTCCGGCATCAGTTGCATCAGCCCGATTGCTCCCTTCGGCGAAACCGCGTTGACATTGAAACCCGACTCCGCGCGCATCACTCCGGCCACGAACGCCGAAGGCAGTGCGTACTTAATCGCCGCAGCTTCGGCCAGGGCAGCGGGCCCTAACGCCACGGGAGCGGGCTTCGGCAACGCTTCCGGCATCGGGGTTGCTACCGCAACCGGCACGACTGGCGCGGGAAGCGCAGAAGGTGCCACGGTCTCCACCCGCGCGACCAAGCTGGCCGGCATTTCCGTCACGCCATCGCCCGAAAAGATCCGGATGGTGGCGCCATTCACCTCGTGACGATCCGCCGTGAGCTGGAACCCCGTACACAGCACGATATTCTCTCCCGCCCAAACCGGGAGAGCCAGCGCGCAGAGCCCGATAATATAGAGGAATCTAATCATGCCCCAAACCTGTATGACGCATCTTGAGTGCAGTCTGTGCAGCCAAAATTTCGAAGCCGGCCGTATCTGGAACCTCTGCGAATGCGGCGGACCCCTTCTGGTCCGCTACGATCTCGCCCGTCTCCGTGCCGAATGGCCCCGCGAATCCCTGACCGCCGCTGTAAATTCCATGTGGCGCTACGGTCCCGCCCTGCCGGTCCGCGACCAAAACTCCATTGTCTCACTTGGCGAGGGCATGACGCCGCTGCTGCCAGCGCGCCGCACGGGCGCCCGCATCGGATCGAACGACCTGCTCATCAAGGACGAGGGCCTGAATCCGACCGGGTCGTTCAAGGCGCGCGGCCTTTCCTGCGCGATTTCGATGTGCGTGGAACTCGGCGTGAAGGTTATCGCCATTCCGTCGGCAGGCAACGCCGCCAGCGCGCTCTCGGCTTACGCGGCCGCCGCGGGCCTCGAGGCCCACATCTACATGCCGTCCGATGTGCCGCAGGCCAACTTCATCGAATGCAAGGCCTATGGCGCGCACGTCACGCTCGTCGATGGACTCATCAGCGATTGCGGGCGCATCGTCGGCGAACGATGCAAGGCGGACGGCTGCTTTGACATCAGCACGCTGAAGGAACCCTATCGCATCGAAGGCAAGAAAACGATGGGCTACGAACTCGCCGAACAGCTCAACTGGACACTTCCGGACGCGATCCTGTATCCGGCGGGTGGCGGCGTCGGCATGATCGGTATGTGGAAGGCGTTCGCGGAGATGGAGGCGCTTGGCTGGGTTGGGTCGAAGCGCCCGAAAATGATCGCGGTTCAGGCCGAAGGTTGCCAGCCGATCGTTCGCGCGTTCGAAGAAGGCGCGGAAGCCAGCCGCTTCTGGGATGGCGCCTCCACCGTTGCAGCGGGTCTCCGCGTACCCAAGCCTTTGGGCGACCGCCTCACGCTGAAGGCTGTTCGCGAGAGCGGCGGCGGCGCCATCGCCGTGCCCGACCGCGAACTCATGGACGCCGGCATTCGCCTCGCAACCGAAGAAGGCATCTTCGCGGCTCCCGAAGGCGCGGCCTGCGTGGCAGCCGCCGAGCGCCTGATCCGCGACGGCTTCCTCAAGGCCAGCGACAAGGTCGTCATCTACAACACCGGCTCCGGCCTGAAGTACCTCGAAGCATACTCGGTCCGATTCCCGCGCACGTCGGCGGGTGAAGCGGATAAGCTCGGCGGCCTGATTACACCGCGTTGAAGCCCGCGTGAGCCGACCGGGTAACCAGGCCTCCACCGCGACCGTCCTGGTAGTCGGACGCGTATGGCCACTACCCAAAAAGCAGGTCTCATTTCCGCCGGATTGCTCCTGGCTTCGGCGATTCTCCTGGCCGCAGCCCAGAGTCCCGACGCGCATCCGGTTCCGCTCCATGTGACGGTAACGGACGATCTGGGCCGCCTGGTAACAGACCTGCCATCAGGCGCGTTTCAGATCTTCGAGGACAAGGTCCCTCAGCCGATTGTGAGTTTCAGTCGCGACGACGCACCGCTTTCCATCGGCATCGTGTTCGATACCAGCGCCAGCATGGGAAATACGCTGGAACAATCGCAATCGGCCATCAAGGCGCTTTTCTCGACGGCGAATCCGGAGGACGAGGCGTTCCTGGTGGAATTCGGCGATCGCCCCGAACTCGCAGCGCCCATGACACACGATCTCAACTGGATTCAGAGTCGCCTTGCCGCCGCCGAACCCCGAGGGCGCACCGCACTGCCGGACGGGATTTATCTCGCGCTCGACACGCTGAAGGCCGCGCACAACCCGCGCAAAGTTCTGATCGTGATTTCCGATGGCGCCGACACCAGCAGCCGCTATAAGGCCAGCGAAGTCGCGAACCTGATCGGCGAAGCGAACGTGCAGATTTATACCGCTGCCGTCTTCGGAAGCGCAGGGCGAACCCGCGGGCCGGAGGTACTTGCCGGTTCCGAAATGCTGCGCGCTCTCTCCGAGCCAACCGGCGGGAGGCATTTCCTGGTGGAGAGTCCGGGCGAATTGCGGGACATCGGAGCCAAAATCGGAATGGAACTGCGCAGCCAGTACGCGGTCGGCTACACTCCCACAAACCAGGCTCGCGACGGGAAATATCGCCGGATTACCGTCAAGCTCGCCGGACCACAAGGCCTCCGTGCATTCTGGAAAACCGGCTATTTTGCGCCCGCCCGGTAGCCTGCTCGCCTCACACTCAAAGTTCCCGCAGTCTGAAGTCGTATGATGAGGTTGAGTGTTCTTGAGTTGGGGTCCTCGTGCGTGGAATCTCCGCGCGCCGTGATGTCATCAAAGAAGCGTGTCATCAAAAGTAATTGAAAGGTTATGAATGACTAATTCCGTTCTTGTCCCCATGGTTGTGGAACAGACTTCGCGAGGCGAGCGCGCCTACGATATCTACTCGCGTCTGCTGAAGGAGAACATCATCTTCCTTGGCACGCCGATCGACGATATGGTCGCCAACCTGATCATCGCCCAGTTGCTGTTCCTCGAAGCCGAGGATCCGGAGCGCGACATTTCGATCTACATCAATTCGCCCGGCGGTTCGATTACCGCGGGCCTGGCGATTCTGGACACGATGGCTTTCGTGCGACCCAACATCGTCACCATCTGCGTGGGGCAAGCCGCTTCCATGGCAGCCGTGCTGCTCGCGGCCGGCACGAAGGGCAAGCGATTTAGCCTGCCGAACTCGCGCATCATGATTCACCAGCCCTCCATGCAGGGCCTGGCCGGCCAGGCTGCCGATATCGATATTTACGCTAAGGAAATCCTGCGCATGCGGGAGATCCTGAATAAGATCCTTTCCGATGCGAGCGGCCAGCCCTTAGAGCGCGTGGCCCGCGACGTGGATCGCGACTACATCATGAGTTCCGATCAGGCCGTGGATTACGGCATTATCGACCGCGTGATTTCCAGCCGCGAACTGGCTCCAGCGCCGGTTTCGAAACCGGTATAAAAGCAGGCTATTTGTCTTTCGTGCCGGAGAAGTCGCCCGTGACTCCGGCGACGGCGATCTCGCCCTTCATCGAAGTTCCGGTGGCATCCAGCTTGCCGGTATAGGTGAGGTCGTAGGTCTGTTCGCGTGCGACACGGTTCCGGAAAGTGATAGTATCGCCGGCGACAGTTCCCGTAGTGGGGCTGTCGCCGTCGGTCTTGTAGGCACAATTGCCGGTCAGCTTATCGCCGTCACGCCTGAAGGCGCACTTCATGTCGACGGGATTGTTGGCGACATCGCCGGTGAAGGTCCAGGCCCCGCCGAAGCCGGTCGGTGCGGCTTCTTTTGGCGCGGCGTCCTTCGTAGCGGAAAACGTCCCGGTCACTCCCATGACGGCTATGTCGCCTCTGATCGTATTTCCGGTGCCGTCCAGCGTGCCGCTATACGTGAGATCGTAGGTCTGTCCCTGGGTGATGCTGTGCTGCAAGGTCACCTTGTCGTCCGTCACGGTTCCTGTGGTCGGCGAATTGCCCATGGCGCCGCCGCAAGTGCCGGTGACTTTCGTCCCATCCTGAGTGAAGGCGCACTTCATGTTGATAGCGTTCCCCACCACATCGCCGGTAAGCGTCCACGAACCGGAAATATCGGCCGCCGCGGCGGTGAAGATGGAGAGCGTGGCCGCGAGCGCCGCTAACAGGATTTTTTGCATTGCTCGATTATAGTTCATAAATACCCCGACGAGTTTTGTACGGCGCGTTCCGCCAGTTCCCCTGGAATTCCGGCAGACCAGTACGGGCGCGTCATGATACGCGTGTGTTGCATCCACGTCAAGACAGGCCGGATCTGTCGTAACGGTAACGCCTTCGCGGTTGTATACCATGACCTACCGAAATTCCACGGAGAAGGGCATCATGCGCAGCATACCGCCGTGGATCCAGACGCGCAAACGGCTATCGTGGAGAGCCGCCCGCAATGGCTCCAGACCCGCACGAGAAGCGATGGCATCCAGACCGTCATCGGTGCCGGTCGCCTCCATAATGTATTCGAGAAGCGATTTCTTTGCGGGATACAACACCAGATCCACGCGGCTGGAGGCCGGAATTCCGGCCATCTGACGAGCTTTTTGCACGGCAGCATCGAGCCCGCCCAGCTCGTCCACCAAACCCTTATCTTTTGCCTGATCGCCCAACCAGACGCGGCCCTGGGCTACGGGCTCAATCTGACTCACCGGCCGCCTGCGCGCCAGCGCGACTTTATCCAGAAAATCCTGGTAAGTCGCGTCGATTCCCTCTTTCAACTTGGCGCTTTCCTCCGGCGTGAGCGACGAGTAGTCCGAATCGATCAAAGCGAACTTGCCGCGGCTCACTGTTTCCTTGGTAATCCCGAGTTTGTCATAGAGTCCGTGCAGATTCGGTTTGCCGAACACGACACCGATCGATCCCGTCATAGTTGCTGGCTCGGCGATGATCGGACTACCCGTCATGGCCATGTAGTAGCCTCCGGAGGCCGCTTCGTCTGCCATCGAAATCACGACCGGCTTTTTCGCCCTCAGGCGGTTCATCGCGCGCCACATGTCGTCGGAAGCCACGACTTCACCGCCGGGCGAATTGATTCTCACGATGGCCGCTTTGATGGAACTATCGTTTTCGACTTTCTCCAGCATGCTGTCGAAGGCGTCCGATTGCAGGCCGTCGGCAGCGGTATCGCCACCGCGCGCGATGGAGCCTTCGCCGACGATGAAGGCGACTTCAGTGCTAGCCGAACCCGAACTTAAACCGGCTGAAGCGTCGGAGACGCGGACGTAGTCCTTTTCAGAAGTCTTCTTCAGCTCCGACTGCCGGAGGGTCGTCTTCATATCGCCGAAGACTTCGTCTTCGTAGCGGAGATCGTCAATCAGGCCGTTGGCTTTGGCTTGTTTGGCGAGAAAAGGTCCGTTGTCGATGATGCCGCGAACCGTCGCGGGATCCTTGCCGCGGCCTTTGGCGATGACATTGATGAGGTCACCGTACAAATCGTCCGCGAGGCTGTTCATGACCTCTTTGGTTTCCGGGCTCATGGACGAGCGAGTGAACTGATCGCCGTAGTCTTTGTACGCGCCGGCATGTTCCACGTCCACCTGAACGCCAAGCTTATCCAGCGTGTTTTTGAAATACATCAGTTGAAAGCCGATGCCTTTCAGGTTCAGGAGATCGCTCGGCGGCATGTAGATTTTGGACGCGGCGGTAGCCATGTAGTAGTCGCGAAGGCTGGGCGATTTGAGGAAAGCGACGAGGGGCTTGCCGGATTTGCGAAAGTTTTCAAGGTCGGCGTGGATCTCCTGCATGGTGGCCCAGCCGACGCTGGCGTCTTCGGGTTCGAAGATCACGGCTTTGACACGCGAGTCGGCGGCGGCGCGACGGAGCATGCTCCAGACGTTTTCGACGGTGATGGACGCATGATCGCCGAGACCGGGGATGGAGAATTCGACGGGCGGTTTTTCAGGGATGTCGCCTGAAAGGTGGAGGATCAGGGTGGACCCATCGGCAATCGTGGCCGGCTTTGAACGCAGAGAGGCAATGGCGAAGAACCCGATGACGCCGATGAGGACGACCAGAATCACTCCGGTCAGCAGGCCCAGTAGAAATTTACCCATTCGAGGAGATGTTCCTTCCAGTTAGAAAGTAGCACGCACGGCGAACCCTGGAATGGGTTCGATTGGGTTTTAAATGGGTTCGATGGCCGTATAAATGGGTTCGATCAGGCTTTAGATGGGTTCGTTTTTGGGGGCCGAGTCTTTGTTTTGTTGGGGTTGGTGGCTTCGTTCCGCACTTTTTTTGTGTGCGGGAGTTGGGGCAGCCGGAGGCTTCGACCGTCCGGAGCGCGATTTCGATGACATTCATACGCCTCCAGTATGCATGGCGGCAGATTGGCAGAAGTGTTATGTTATTGATTCGATTAGCAAAAATACTTGTGACTGGGAATTTCAAACCGATTCCATACAGCATTCGAATTGGCGTGACTGGCCACCGGCGGCTTGACGACCCCATCGCCATGCAGGCTGCGGTCAGACGGGCTATCGATTCCGAGGTTGGGAAGCTGTTTTCCACGAAGTCGAAGGCGAACGTCTCGATTTCGTACCGGGTTCTGAGTGCGCTGGCGGAAGGCGCGGATCGCATTGCGGCGCGGGCGGTGCTGGAGTATCCCGACGCGCGGCTGGACGTGGTGCTGCCTCTGACGGTTGAGGACTACCTGGAGGATTTCAGGACGGAAGAATCACGCTTGGAATTTGCGGAATTGTTGGGCAAGTGCAGACATCCGGTCCAGCTGCGGAGCCGACGAATTCGGGAAGATCGTCACGACGCCGGGGATCAGGCCGAGTTGCGGCGCGAGTCGTATCGGCGGGTGGGCGAATATCTAGTGGATCATTGCGATGTTTTGATCGCGGTGTGGGATGGGCAACCGGCGCGTGGGCAGGGCGGGACGGGCGCGGTGGTCCAGTACGCCGGGGAACAGGATCGCCCGGTGATTCGGGTGTGGGGCGAGACGATTACGGTTTACAATCCCGGCGTCGACGCCGCGGCGCCGGACGCCATCGACCGTTTCAACCGGCAGGCGATCACGCCGGAGCGGCGGGCCGATTACGCGAAAAATCTGGAGGAGGAATTGTTCGTGAAGCCACCGAGCGCGGCATCGCTGCCGGCCGGCGTGCGCGAAATGGTGAGAAGCAATTTCCTGCCGTATTACGTACAGGCTTCGATTGCGGCGAAGACCAATCAGAATCGATTTTATCGGTGGGGAAAGTACGTTTATGCGTTTTCGGCGGCGGCTGTCGGGTCGGCTGCGATCGGAGTATTGATTCCTTCGCTGGCGTGGCTGGGATTCGGCTTCGAGTTGGTGCTGCTCTCAGCGATTGCGATGACGCTCTGGCGGGGGCGGCGGACGCAGCCGCATCAAAACTGGATCGAGAACCGGTTTCTGACGGAACGCATCCGGTGCGGGATCTTCATGGCGATCTGCGGGGTACAGCCGAAGCCGCTGGAGGTGCTGCCGTTCATGGGGCATTCGCAGAGTGCGAACGACTGGATGGTGCGGGTTTTCGACGAGATTTGGGACCGGCTGCCGGAGGTGCCGGGTTCTGGCCAGGGGGATTGGCAGCTGCTGAAGAAGTATGTGGAGGAGGCATGGATCGGGGATCAGGTCCGGTTTCATCGCGAGAAGAGCGCAAAGGAAAAGCGGGCGCTGCGGATACTGACGCGCGCCGGCGAGATTGTGCTTCCGGCGACGATGGTGGCTGCGGCGCTGCATCTGGCGCTGCTTTGGCAGGTGGGTGGAGCGGGGGAGTCGGCGGTGGGGTTGGGGGATTGGCTGCATCGGGGGCTATCGTTTGTAGCGCTGCTGTTTCCGGCGATTGCGGCGTCAATGGCGGGGATGGCGGCGCATCGCGAATATCGGCGGCTGGAGAGGCGGAGCGAGAATATGGCGGGGGAGTTGGCGCGGCTGGGGAAGAAGATGACGTCGGCGGAGGATCGGGCGCGGTTTGAGGAGTTGTTGCAGAAGGTGGATGCGGTGTTGCTGCAGGAGACGCAGGATTGGCTGATGCTGATGCGGTATGTGGAGATTAAGGGGTAAGGGGGACGGCGTCCTGCGGTGCTCATGATCCGTTCTGGCATCTGGCTCTCCCCCAGGCCGAGGTGCCTGAGGTTATCGCTCCGCGTTCATGGGGATCGAGTCGCGGATACTGAGAATCCGGGGAACCAGTTGCGGGTAGCCGTGGCGGGTGGCGATGGCCAAGGCTTCATCGGCCAAGCGGCGGGCTTCGCGCCGGCGCCCGTGCGCTTCGCTTAGCAGGAGGGCCTGATTTGCGAGCGAGATTGACAGCCCGTTGAGATTGCCGAACTCGCGGCAGAGGCGCTCCTGTTCTTTGAACAGCGCCACGGTGCCGTCCAGTTTCCCACGATCTATGAGGATTAACGCCTGGTTGCCAAGCGACACCGAAAGCCCGTCCTTGTGGCCGAGTTCGCGGCATGAGCTCTCTTCTTCTTTGTGCAGGGCCATTGCGCCGTCGAGGTCGCGGCAGAGTCGCTCCGCTTCCTTGTGGAGCGCCATCGCAGCATTCAGTTCCATACGCGCGCGGAGGATAATCGCTCTATTGTTGAGCGTCCGAAGCAGATCAGCCCATCACGCCGGGAGGCCGCGCTGGTTCTTTCGTCCTGATGCGTTCGAGGAACGGCAAACTCTTCCAGCGCGCCAGCGCCTTGCGGTATTCGATGCTTGCGTTGGCCGCACTTTTGGGATCCGCGTGCCGATGCGCCACGGAGGCAAGTCCCCTGGACGCCGGGGCGGAACGCGAGCCGGGCTCCCCAGGCTCGACCATCGATTCGCCCGCGGCCTCTTGTGCCAACGCCTCGATGAGTTTGGGGACGAGTCGGCTCACCTCAGATTCGTCCCTGCACACAAGCGCTTCGAGCGTGGTTCGGGCCAACTCCGCAACATTGCCCCGTCGGTGCTCTTGAAGTCCGCGAAGGGCGGCCTCAAGTGCGGTCGCCTGCTCCTCCGTCATTTCCGCGACATTCGTGTGGTTGAGGAGTCGCTGGAGTTGTGACTCCTTAGCCTCGTCCACAACGAGTCGCCCCATCTCGGCTTCGTTCGCAGCAATCCTGGCGTCGTTCGCAGCAATCTCTCTTTCGAGGCGTTCGACTTCGCGCAAAGCCGCCTCCCGCTTCAGTTCGGCGTTGCGCATAGCGGCCTCAAGCTCCCGTTCCGCTTTGCGGGCAGCAGCGTCGCGTTTCTGGCGGAGCTCTTCGCGGGCGGCGGCTTCGCGTTCAAGGCGTTCTGCTTCGAGCGCAGCGGCCTCGCGCTCCCGTTGGCGCCGCTCCGCCTCGCGAGCGATTTGCTCGGCGGTTTTTTGCGCGCCAATATAATTCGAGATGCTCTCGAGTGGGTCCGATCCGTGACGAAACACTGTCAGGCTCCGCAGGGGGTACGGGAGCAGGAACCGACTTTGCGCCTCCACGCATGCGAACACGCGGCCATTTCTCTTTCTTCCGCTGAGAATCTCCTGCAGGAAACTGTCCCATTCGTAATAAACCCATCGCGATTCCAGATTCTCAAGCGAAGTTCCAACGGCGATTAAGACCGTGGACGCATCGAGGGCGTCGTCGATAGCGCGCTTGTATGCGTCCCGACCCAAGAGTTCGAGGGAGATCTTACTAAAGAAGACCCTGAAGCCGCACGAAGTGAGGTGATGAAAGATTTCCTCGGCCAAATGGCTATCCCTGGTTGGCGTCACACCGTCCGACTCACGGTGTTTGAACGAGATGAAAACGTCGTATTCGGGTTTCATGGCTCCCCCCGTAGACTGGAACCTTTGGGGACGGAAGCGAACGACTCATTGGTGTCAGCAAATGGTGGCGACCAGCGGATGTTTTTCGCCGGTAAAGCTCCGCTCGCCAGGTATCTGCGGTCCCCGGCGGGATTCGACTCCCGGGCGGCACGTTGAACGGGCTCGAAAAACGTGCGGTCGTTGCTGAAAGAGCGAGCTACGAAGTGTGGTCCCATTGCCGACTGGTCCTCGCTATTCTACGACATCCCACGGGAGCCCGTTTTGCCGGTCTCATTGAAGTGAAGCGGCGCTCGCCCGAGCGACAATCGTGCCGGTAAGGGGGTGCGGTATCATTTCGAAGTTCCCCCGATCGACTGGCGCGAATGGCAAATACGATCAAAGTTTTCGTCAGCGCCACCAGCGCGGACCTCAGCTCCTTTCGAAACCAGGTAACGCGCTGGATACTCGACATGGGATGGCAGCCCGTCGTTCAGGACCACTTTGCGCCTGACGATAAAACCGTTGCGGAAATGCTGCATCGGCGAATCCGCGAATGCGATGCCGTGGTTCATATCGTGGGCGAGTGTTATGGGGCGGAGCCGAAAGCAACAGAAAAAGACGGGGCGCGCCGGAGCTACACACAGATAGAAGCGGAGATCGCCCGGAAGCTGCGAAAACGTTTGTTTACGGTGCTGCTGGATGAGCAGTTCCCCTTCGATTCGCATGAACCCGAAGCGGCTGAACTGCGAGACCTTCAGCAGGCATATCGGCGGGACGTCGCGACGAGCAACTACCTCTATATTCCGTGTCGCGCCCCGAGCGACTTCGAGACGGAAATACGGAAGCTGCGGATCGAGATCGACAAGCTGCGCAAGTCGCGGTTGGTCACGGCGCTGGTTCTGTCGATATCGCTGATCGCCGCGATCGGGGTTGGGTTCTATTCATGGCACTCGCGACAACGCGACGTGCGCGACGTGCTGGAACAGGTGATCCGGCAAACGCAGGATCAGTCCGCAGATCATTCGCCCGAAGCCCAGAAGGAGCTTCTTCATGCGGCGGTTTATAAAGTGGCCGCTGAGAGCGGTATGGATCCTGACGCGCTCACGAAGAGAGTTGACGAGTTCGTCGTCGAGACGGCGGCCAATCATGCGGCGTCATTGAAAGACCGGGCGATCGCGGCGTTCGCTCAGGGAGACCATGCTGCGGCTGAAAAACTCGCCGACGAGGCCGCCGGCGATATCGAAAAGGGGCCTGGCGACGAGGAATTCAAGCGGCCGTTGGTGCGCGACATGCTTATGCTGGCGGCGGACGCCGCCGCAAATCAGAGCAATTGGACTCAGGCGGAGACTTACTCAAGGCGAGCGCTGGAGGATTCGAAGCCCGACACGGAAGCCGAAACATATGCCACGAATGGACTTTCGCTTGCCAACGATTTGCTCGAGCAACAACGCTTCGGCGAAGCGGCCGACGCGATCGTCAGGGCGAAGGCGGCAATTGGGGGACAACTCGCGTCACTGGGGGACACTGGTCCCGATCTTCTGAATAGCCTGGCGGCGGTGCAGCTTTTCAGTCACAGGCTTGCCGACAGCGAGGCCACCCTTGAGGAATCGATTCGTCTGGCCGCGAGTGGCACGTCGCGGCCGAGTCCGCAAACTGCCTTCGCGTACACCTTGCTCGCAGGGGTACTGGACAGGCTCGACAGACAGACCGAAGCCGGTGAGGCGCGAAGGAAGGCCGACGCCGTTATTGCGGCCGCGCGCGCCCGTTCCGCCGATTACATTTTGGCGGAGCAATGCGAGATATCCGTGGAGAGAGCCGCCCAGGCTCTGACGGCCGAAGAAACGCTGAAGACAAACGAAGCCCAAAGGGCTCTGGATGCGCGGATGGGGGCTCTGAGCACAGTCATACGCGCCCTTTCGTCGGCAACGGATTCGGAATCCCGCGCGTTTGATATCGTCGATCGGGTTGGAGGCATCCTCGCCATTCTGGTGATAGCCGCCTTCGTCTATGTCTGCTTTCCTCTGTGCAAACTCCAGTGGAGGGTCTGGAAAATGGAGCGGACGTTTCCGAAGAGGCCCCGCGGAAGTGAGGAGATTACTTTATCGGACAATCCTGAAATCAGGCGGCAACAACGGGAACAAATTATTCAGGACATCGACGCGTACAGGCGCACGCTGGAACTCAGGATAGAAAACCGGGATAACATCATGGAGCGCCTCAAGGGCACGAGCCGGAAGCTGGCTGGGGTCTCCGCGGTCGCTCTCCTGTTGGGAATCTTCGGTTTCACCGACAGGGGACGGCTGGCTGAAACGATCAGCGGAGAGCCGCAGATATGGAGCCACGTAGTCACTGAAGTGCGTTCCGACGCCGACTTTACGGACAAGGCGTTCGGGCCCGTGAGCGAACCTCACATCGAGATGCTCGGCCTGCTTGCTCAATTGCTCGAGTTCCCTCCTAAGGACAAGCTCCGATACGAAGCCGAAGCCGAGGATATTTACAAACGCGTTATCTCATCGCGTCAGGTGGACGCACATTTCAGCCGCGAGGAACTGGCAAAGCTCATGGAGGATCTTGCCGAGGTGCTGAAGACGGAGGGAAAGAACAGTGAATCGGACGGCTGGATTCGCCGGGCACATAATGTCCGGGTGTTGCCGGTCTCGTTGAAGTAAGCGTACCTCCTCGGCGCCCTGCAAGTTGCGGAACAGGCACGATCCCGAAGCACGCTGTCGCGGATCGCCGATATCAATAATATCCGCTGATATCAAAATATATGGAAAGTTCCCGGCCGCCCAAGGCAGTGAATGAGATGCAGTCATAGTGCCGCCCGCCGGCCCCATTCCGAACAGACTGGCTCCGCTTCTTTATGCGTCCGTAGGTGTAATTGAGATACCAATATTCAGCCTCTACGCCCCAGGTGTGGTCCAGGGTGTGGATCACAACGGCCTCCTCCAATGAGGAACCATTACCTCCTGAGTAACGAATAGAGGGATCATCGCTCGCTCGCTTTCCCGCTTCGTTGCTCACCTTATCGAACGCAGCGTTCAAACCTTCTTCCCCACCGTTCAGATACCCACCCAGCATTGTCACGAGATTGGCTTTGCCGTGATTCCGTCTGCTGAATTGCGGCTCCGTTTGAATCGCGATGAAGTCCTGATCCCGATATGCCATTAACGTGCATTGCACATCCCTGTAAATTGCGTCGACAGCCCGCTCCGGGTTGCCAGAGAGCCGAGGATTACGGTCCATCCACTCCCGCGTATTGGAAAAATAGCTCCGCACGAGATCCACAAACGGTTCCCTGATATCCGTAAGACCTGGGATTCGAGTTCCCCCCGCGAAGGCTGTGACGAGCATGACGAGGAAATCGTGACCGGTTAGTTCGAAGCGGCCTCTGCTCCGCGTCTTCCAGACGCCGATTGCGTCCTGAAGTCCGCGCCTGAAGACGTCTTCAGGGTCTTCCGTGACGCCTTTAGGTTCTTCTCTTTTGACTCCGAAAAATCCACGGAAAACATTCACGCGCAATCTCCTGAAAAAGGGACGTCACTTTCAGAATCCTTTGAAGAGAATTCTTCCAAGCTTATGCAGACTCGGATTATACATCGATCTCCGGGGTCGGGCAGCATCCGGCTCGTAATCCGCCAGGCACCCAGAACCCCCTTGCCCCGGACTCAGCGCTCGCGGCGTATCTTTGAATCGCTCTCGATAATGGGGCCACATGTTGAGGTATCACGGCAGCGTGGCCAAACATCTTCCATGTTCAGTTTGCTTCCGGGTCCGTGGCGAGCCCCGCTCTGGCTTCCAGGTTGTTAATCGCAGCAACCAGCACAGCGAGCAATTCATTGTCAGTATCCGAGAGCCGCGGCCGGACATGCTCGAGAAGACTATCCACGTCCCATACTACGGCGTGGGCGTTGCCCGCCAGTTCAGTTTTCAGTTCGCGGATACGCTCTTCCGCGGGCTCTCCGAAGAGCCGCGCAAGCAGAATCCGGAGTAACAGGATCCGTTGCAGGGTATAGGGCGGCGCTTCGCTCCGACTTTGCCACGCTGCCTCGATTTCAGCGCCGGCTTCCTGGTCGAGACCCTGCAAGAGCAGGATCCTCGCCAGGTGGACGTGGGTACCGGGGGTCTCAAAATTACGGGTAATCAGGTACCGCAGTATCCGTTCGGCATTCGCGTAGTCGCGTTCGCGAAAACACTGAAAAGCCAGGGTACGAAGGGATGAGCCATCGATCGGAGTACTGCTCTCCTTCCCGGCGGTCATCGCAAGATTAGCCAGCGCCACTGTTTCACGGTGTATTTCCGGCTGGAGGCGTTCCGCTTCGGCAGTCATTCCCGCCGACTGCAACAGGTGAACAAGAACGGTCCTCTGAGTCACTTTTTCAGCCATCTGCTCAAGATTCCCGGTGGTTCCGGTGGCAGCCAGAACATCGGCGCACCGGACGGACTCGCGCTGGAACTTAATTGCGCGCTCATATAACCCAAGGGCCAGGCAGTCCGAGACTATTCCTGCCCGGACGGTGCGGGCCTGGGGATGATAAAACGGACGGAACATCAGCACCATCTCCAGGGCTCGTTCGTGTTCCAGCAGGGAACGATGCTTATCTTCGTCGCCGCTCTCGCTCCGCAGATTGGCGATGTTATGAAGAACGGCAGCGATATCGTAATGTTCGCCGGAAGGGTATGCCTGGCGGAAGAGGGCGAGCGCCCGCTCGTAGTATGCGAGGGCTTCCTTTGCCTTACCGTGCTCCCACAGGAGAACACCGGTGTCATTGACGCAATCGGCCAACGCCGCCAGGTCCAGGGGGATAAGGGCTTCCCTGATCTTCATCGCGCGCTGGTTGTAGTCGATGGCCTTCGGGTAAGCGGACTGGTCGCGATAGAATTCCGCAAAGTCGTGGAAGATGGTTGCCGCCTGGGCGCTTTGTTCTCCGTGGAGTCGCTTCCAGATCTTCAATGCGCGCTCATAGCACGGCAGAGCCTTGTCGAATTCCTTCAGGAGCCGCCAGGCTTCCGCCAGATTACGCAGACTTCCAGCCAGTTCGTCGGAAGCGGCATCGGCGCCCGCAACCATTTCCCAGGCTGCGACCGCTTCTTCCGAAAATCCGACGGCATCGGTAAACAGGCCGAGGTCCCTCAGGAGGCCTCCGACCTGTTCAGCAGCGTGCGCGAGGCGTGGCCCGGGGACACCCGATAGTTTGAGACGTTCCAAAGCCGCGCGGTAAGCCAGCGCGGGATTGGTCCGATCCATGAGCCTGCGCCATAGCCGCATCCACTCGTGGGTTCTGTGCTGTTCGTAAATAGCGTTCAGCACGGTGAAATCGGTCAGGAACTGCGTCAGCCGCTCCCATTGTTCGGAACCAGCCAAATGGTCGCTGAGGTATCGGACAAAATAGTCGTTGCCTGCGAGCGAATGCGCTTCATAGAGACGCCAGCCGACCCCGGCCAGCGCCTCGTGCCCTCGCAGGGGCCGGCACCAGTAACCGCCCGCAGCATCGGGGTCAGCCAGCCAGTCCGTGAGCGACCGGTGAAAGACGGAATAAATGGCGGTTTCACCCCTACCGCTCACCCGCAGGTAACTACGCAATGCCCGGAGCCGACGGAGTACCGTCTCGGCTTCCTCGCCGGTTACCTCGCCCAGCAGCGAAAAGGGCAGAGGGGCCCGGGCGGCAACAAGTGCCCGAAGGATAGGCGCATAGATTCGCTGGAAGAGATCGGAATCGCTGAAGCGGCGGCGAAACATTTCGAAAAAGAATCTGACTACGCCAGGAGCGAGCTGGTTGAGGTCTTCTTCGGTCATGGCGCCGTCCGAGAGCGCGTCGAGAGCCATCTTTGCGTAGAGGAAGTTGCCGGCGCTCAGAGTTACGAGTTGTTCACCGATTCGATGGGCGGCGCCGGTGAGCGCCGACGGGGGTCCGGCGGCCAGACGCGCGGAGATGTAGGCGCGAATATCGGCGAGATTGTCAGGCCGTTCGCAATTCAGCTCCAGCACGCTGAGAGTCCGGACGCGTTTCAGCACCTCTTCTTCCGGCCTCGACGTAGCAATGAGGCGGAGCCATGGAGGCAGGTCGGCCGCATGTTCGATGAGCACATCCAGAATTGTTTCGTCCGCCTGCGCCAGAGATTCATCCAGCGAGTCGACGACGATGAGGCACGGATGGTCGGGGACCGGGAATGGGGAGCGAAGGACTTCGACGATGAGTTCGCGAAAGGAATCGCTCGCCGTTTTTCGCCGCTTTTCCGGTTCCCTGGCCGCCACGGCGTCGCCAAATCCCGGCAATCTGCCGTGAAGCTGCCCCACGAGGTTGGCCACGAACTCGTGCGGATCGCGCGTGCGTGAATTGCCCTGGGTGCAAAAGTGTATTCCGACAACGTTCGGCCACTGCTGGCTGATCCACGCCGCGATAGCGCTCTTGCCGAATCCTGGCTCCGCCAGGATGATCATCGCGCGGGCGCCGCCGGTCGAGATCCAGCCATCGACTTCGGACCGCAGCCATTCACGCCCGGTAAAATCCGCGCTAAACCGGGCGATTTCAGGAGCAAAATCGATCGGGACCACGCCCGAAATGGTTCCGAGCGCAGGCGGAAGCAAGCCCGACTGATCGCCCTGCAGGAATCTCACGAGGGCACTGAGCCCATTTTCGTAGTTGGCGGAGAAATCAATCCAATTCCGGCGGACGAGGAGCAGCGGGATCGGCAGCTTCGGATTGTTGTTCACCCTCAGCGGCACGATTTGCTTGTTTTCGTTGTGCGCAATGACGGTTTCGTTTCTGCAAATGCTGTCGTCCCGGACCGAATATGGCGTTAGAACCGCCGCAAAGACAACGGTGTCGCGAATACCGTGCTCGATTTTGACGTCGAAGTTGCTGGCTTTCCGGATACTTTCGCGGTCAAAGAAGACGAGCCCGCAGCCGTTGGCTTTAAGATCGTCCGCGAGACGTCGGGCAAAGGACTCCGCGTCCTCCCAGCCGTAGCTAATGAAGACACTTTGCAGATCGCCGCGGGGTGGGGCATTTGGCTCCGGGGGCGTCTGGGGAATGAGTCCGTGGTTGGGGCAGATCCAGAAGTTTCCGACCTGAGAAAGTCCGGTCTGGCACTGCGGGCAGAGCCTCTCAGGCGTGTTTCGGGTTTCTCCGGGTTGGGGCGACACGGGAATCCTCCTTCAGGTACTTTGCGGCACAAATCCGCCCAGGTTCCGGCACCACAGTTTCCGGGAACATATTATCGTGGGCTCAGCTCAGTTTATAGGGATGGCGATCCTTCTTGCAAGACAACAATGAAGATATTTCCGGCCCGGCCGGAACTTGACAACCATATGACCTGGGGGGAGAATGCAGCCTAATTCAAGTCGCTCTGCCAGGAAAGGAATGATCGATGCCGTCGGTTGTCGTTTGCCCCAATTGCGGAAGAACACAGTGGAATGCAGCAATTACCCAACATGGGCTTTTTGAAAAAGCTATTCGGCGCCAACGACGCCAATGACGCTAATGATTCGCATATTCACCGCGCAGCCCGGTGCGGTGACCTGGACGCTATCGGGCGTTTGCTCAACGGCAGCCCTGGCCTGGTTTCCAACAGGAATTACTATGGCAATACGCCGTTACACGTGGCCGCGATCCAGTACCGCTGGGACGCCGTGGAATTGCTGCTGGACAGAAAGGCCAATGTAAATGCCAGGAACAACATGGGAGAAACCCCTTTGCACTGGGCGGCGGAACTGGGGTTCAGGCGGAAGGCAGAAGTGCTGCTCGCCAACAAGGCCGATGTGAATGCCGAGGACAAATGTGGCGCTACGCCTTTGTGGTGGGCGGAGACAAGGGACCGCACGGACGTAGTGGAACTGCCGCGACGCCACCGCGGCACGGTACAATCGCCTCGCGGCCTGTATTGAGGGCCGTTTGGCTACACCGATTTTGAGGCGGCTTCAGGGAACTGCAAGCCACTCATCGCTCTGTTTTCGGTTGCGGAGCGGGCACTATTCCGAAGCCAGCCGCCGCCGCGTATTTCGGATAGTTGCCGATCGTATTCCGGTCGTAGCCTTTTATTTCTTCCGTGAGGCGATCGTACGGGACAAGAAGATTGTGGCGGAACGCGGCGTCGACGCGGTTTGCCGCGTACGTCCAGCCATCGATACGCTTCTGCTCTTCCCAGCCGCCGTGCTCCGCCTCCGCCATCAGTTCGAGATTGTCGTGGAGAATCTTGCTCACTGCCGGCGAGGTCCCCGCGCCTTCCTCAAGAGTCAAACCAACCAGTTCGAGAATGGCCGGTATCCGCAGCGCCGCGGCAAGATTCGAGTCTTTGACGTCCGGCGTAAGATCGTCCCAGGGCTTTGCGTTGGGATTCGTCAGCCGGTGCTCCGGCGAGAGCCTCTTCAGCCAATCCTGGTGAATCACCCGGGCGAGGAGATCGGCCTCGGAGTAAAACTCGGAGTATGTTCGCGTGATGCGGTGGAACTGCGCCACATCCTCCACACACAGAGCGAGAATTTCGTCGGGCGGGAGGTAGGCGCGGCGTAACGGCATGCCACCGCGATCGCGGATATACGACACAAGCCGGTCGAGAGAGCGCGCACCATTGCAATAGCGGTCCACACCCAGCAGCGCGGTGAGGAGACCGCGCTCGATCTGGAGCGGCTTGTCGCCAAAAACTCCGGCGGCCGTGCGAATCACCATGGCGCGGCGCACGGGGAATTCGCGATCGGGAAGAGAGCCGGCGGTTGCCTCACGGGGATTCGGACCGGCGATGTCGAGATAGCCGGCGAGACGGCTGACGAAGTCGGGGCCTTTGCGGAACCGGAAGTCAGTGATGTCCAGCGGTTTCACGAACTGGGCGAAGGTGTAGCTGGTGGCTCCGGCAAAGACGAACACCGACTTGCCGAGGAAGTGCGTGATCTGGCCTTCCTGAAAAGCGCCGTCCTGCATGGGCGCGAGGAAGTATTGCAGCCACTTGAGTTCTTCGGAATCGAACTCATCCCAGAAGACGACGGGCGTGGGGCCGGAAAGAACCTTGTCGCGGACCTGATGGAAGGCGCCGATCAGATCGGCGGGGTCGCTGAACTGCGAGAGATTGAATTCGAGAACGGGTGCTTTGTCGCCGAAGACGCCTGCAGCGATTTGCTTCAGGCCGAACGATTTGCCGGAGCCGGGAGCGCCGAAGACGCCGAGACAGAGCGGCTGTTTGCGTGGGGTGTTGCCGTCGCCGCGATACATGAGCATGAGCTGACGGATGGTGCGCAATGAATCGATCTCATGGCGATCGAGGGTTTGCAGGAGTCCGAAGGTGGCGCAGGGAACGCCGGGGAGATGGTCGGGCCCGAGCAGCGCGACGCGCCTGGCGGGCTCGTAAGAGATTTTGTTTTTCGCGGCGTGCCAGGGAGAGACATGACTGAGAATCGTCCAGGGGCTGGAGGCGGGCTCGCCTTCGCCGCCGACCTCGGCGCCGGCGTAGGCAAACTCCGGTCCCTTACCGTGCTTCGCGGCTTCTGTTTTGAGGTGTTGAGCCGTCTCGCCAAACGGGAAAGCAGGGACGCCTCGGGCAGGACCGTGTCCGTGTTTGCGGAGGAAACGCGTGCCGGAGAGTCCGGCGGCGAGAGCAACGGTGAGATCGATCCGATCCGAAGCCGATTCGCGAACCTGCTGTGCAAGAGACCAGGCAACAGAGGCCGTGACGGTGGAAAGAAAACCGTAAGCGTTGCAATCTTTATTTTTTTCTTCCCATTCCCCTTCGCAAAGTTTTCTGTCGAATACCAGCTGGCAATGAGCGGGGCTGTCGCCGCCGGGCTGATCGAGCCACAGGGCGGCGTCGCTTCGCATGACGACGATGAGATGACGGCATTGCCTGAGACCGCGAAGGGCGCGGTTGGATGCAAGTTCTTCCACGATGTCATCGACGGAGGTTTCCCAGGACAGACCACCGGCGACACGCAGACCTTCGCGGCGCAACTGGTCTGCGCTGACGACGACAATGAGGCGCTCACGCCAGGAGCCGCGCATCAGACTGGTCCAAAGACTGCCGCAGGCGAGAGGGTGCGACATCTTGAGGATTACCCACTGCAGTTCCGGGGGTCTTTGTTCCTTTGCGAGGCAGACAGGCCAACAAGCCGGGGACTCGCGAAACCCAAGATTGCCATCGTCAACGACGAGAATTTCCGGAGTCTCGACGACCCCGGCAGCCGATTTTCCCGGATACGCCTTTGCGCCGGGCTCGCCGTAACCGAGATGGCGCTCCATGGCCCAGTGCCGGCCCGGCTCGGGCTTGATGTTGTCGACTGTGCGCCAGAGGGAGCGCGTGTGGAACTGCTCGGGCCACGACTGCAGTTTCGCCGCGGTGGTCTGCTCCAGACCGAACTGGACGCCGGCGGAATCGAGGCCGTGCAGAAGGCCGTGCGTCAGCAGGGCTCCGCCGGGCATCCGCAGATAGCGGGAGCCGTTGCCGGGAGGCGCATCGGGGGTGAGGCGTCCTCCTTCATAGATATTGTGATCGAGAACGAGGTCGCCGGTTACGAGGATCAAGATTGCCTCCGGGTGAAAGTTGTGGCCTATGCCGTGTGACCGAGGCGGCGCGCCAGCTTGAGCGCTTCAATGGCGGCGCCGCGGGCTCCGGCGGTATCGCCGTTCGGCATGATGTGAATCGGAATGTCGGCCTGTTCCACGCGCTGGACGGGCATGGAGGCGCGAATCTGGCCGACGAACCAGCGCTGAAACTCCTGGCCGGTCTCGATCGCGCCACCACCCACAATCAGCGCGTCGGGATCGAAAGTATTGACCATCTCATCGAAGAAGAGGCCAAGAGCGTTGGCCTGGACGCGGAAAATCTCGCGGCACATGGCGTCGCCTCGCTCAGCGAGGCCGCGCACCAGCTTCGGCCCTTTACTGCCGGCTTTGTGCAGTTCGTGATCCGGGTACCGGTCGAGGAAATAAGGCAGCAACCGCGCCTCAATCGCGGTCAGGGAACACAGCGATTCCAGATCTCCCGTGCGCCCGCAATTGCATTCCGGCACCAGACCTTCGATGCCTTCGATGCTCTGGTAGGGGATCAGCACGTGGCCTAATTCGCCGCCGAAGCCCTTCCGGCCGGTGACCACCCGGCCTTCGACAATGACGCCGCCACCGAGTCCCGTGCCAACGATCGCGGAAATCGAACTGGCCGCGGCGCTGGCGCCGAAAATATTGAAGTGACCCCACAGAGCGCCCGCGTTGCCGTCATTCAGATAGCAGACAGGGATGCCCAGCATGGCGCGCAGGCCGGCGCGCATATCGAAATCCGACCAATCGGCATGAACAAAATTCGTGGATCCACGAGCACTGAACACGCCGGCGGCACTGGCCGGACCGGGTGTATCGAGACCAGCGGAGGTGATATCGCTCAATGGCACACCCGCTTTCGCCGCCGCGATGGCCAAACCGTCGGCAATCTGCTGCATGCAAATGGCCGGACCTTCTTTGGATCGGGCAGGATGTTCGCAGAGGCCCTCAATCAGGAATTCCTCCCGCTCATTGAGCAGTGTGTAGTTGACGGCGGTCCCGCCCAGATCTATTCCCGCTATGATGCGCATCGGCTTTAAATTATACCCCGCGAGCGAATGGGAACGTATCGCGTGTTAGTAGCCCGCGAGATAACTACACCAGAACTGTGAAGGCTGTTTCGGTTCGCTGTACAGGCCGGTAAAGGGTATCGCGTTCCACCGGCGTGCGGCCGGCAAGGCGGATCAGCCGCAGCAGGTCCGTGCGGCGCAACGACTGCGCAACGGTGGATCCAGCGTCGTGATAAATCTTCTCTTCCACCACGGTACCGTCGATATCGTCCGCGCCGAAACGCAGCGCGATCTGCGCGATTGCGGGCGTCAGCATCACCCAGTAGGCTTTGATGTGCGGCACGTTGTCCAGCATCAGACGGGCGATGGCGATGTTTTTGAGATCGTCAAAACCGGTGGTCTTGGGGATGTGCGAAAGCGCCGTGTTATCGGGATGGAACGCGAGCGGAATAAACGTCACGAAGCCGCTGGTTTCATCCTGCAACGCCCGCAGCCGCACCAGATGATCGACGCGGTCTTCATCGTTCTCGATGTGGCCGTAGAGCATGGTGCAGTTGGAATGCAGGCCCATTTCATGAGCGGTGCGCGCGGTATCGAGCCATTCGTCGCCCGTTAGCTTGTGATCGCAGATGATGCGCCGCACGCGCTCGCTGAAGACCTCCGCGCCGCCGCCCGGCAGGGAATCCATTCCGGCATCGCGTAAACGCCCCAGCACTTCGCGCACGGTAATCTTTTCGCGGCGCGCGAAGTAGCCGATTTCCACCATCGTGAAAGCTTTCAGATGGATTTGCGGGTAGCGCTCTTTCAGGCCGCGCAGCATCTGGCAGAACCATTCGAGACTCAGTTCCGGATGCAGGCCGCCGACGATGTGAAACTCGGTGATGGCTTCTTTCCAGCCGCGGCCCGCGGTCTCCCAGACCTGTTCGAGAGACATCGTATAGGAATTCGGATCGCGCTTCTGCTTGCCGAACGCGCAGAGGCGGCAGCTCGCTACGCAGACGTCGGTCGGATTGATGTGGCGATTGACGTTGAAATACGTGACGTCGCCATGCATGCGCTCGCGGACAATGTTCGCCAGATGACCGAGAGCCAGCACGTCGCTCGAACGGTAGAGCGCGAGACCGTCGTCATACGACAGGCGCTCGCCCGCTTCCACTTTTTCGCGGATCGGAGATAGCCGGCGGTCTTCAAAGATGACTGGCATACGGTTTTTTAAAGGGGTTGGCGAATCAGAAAAATATCAGCGGCCCAAAACACGAAGAATAGCACGCTGACCCAGCCATTCATCGTGAAAAACGCGGCGTTGACCCGCGAGAGGTCGGTCGGTTTCACCAGGCTGTGCTCATAGATCAGGAGTCCCGTGACTGCCGCGACTCCCACGAGCGCGAGCGCTCCGAGATGCATCTGGTAAACGAGCAGCAGGAGCGAGAGGATCATCGCGACGTGCAGGAGTTTCGCAATGCCGAGCGCCTTTGCGATTCCAAAAACTTTCGGCAGGCTAAAGAGTTCGGATTCGCTGTCGAAATCGAAATCCTGACAGGAGTAGATGACGTCGAAGCCGGCGGTCCATGTTGTGACGGCGGCGGTGAGCCAGAGGATGCGCGGATCGAGCGAGCCGCGCACGGCGATCCACGCAGCCGCGGGCGCGATGCCGAGCGCGAAGCCCAGGACGACATGCGAGAAATGCGTGAAGCGCTTGGTGAATGAATAGGTGAAAACGACACCCAGCGCGAGGGGCGCGAGATGGAAACAGAGCGGGTTCAATTCCCACGCCGCGAAGAAAAATACAAGGCTGCTGGCAATCGTGAAGCCCCAACAGAATCCCCGGGACAGTAAGCCTGCCGGAATGTGGCGCGATTTCGTGCGCGGATTGCGGGCGTCGATTTCGGCGTCCACGAGACGGTTGAACGCCATGGCGGCTGAGCGCGCGCCCACCATGGCGATGACGATCCAAAGGACGATCCAGGCTTTATGGGGCGTGGCGAAAGCATCGTCGCGAAAGGCGAGGAGCGTGCCGGTGAGGGCGAAGGGCAGCGCGAACACGGAATGCTCGAAGCGAATCATTTCGAGCGTCAATCTGAGGCGTTTCAGGAACATCTGGCGGGAACTTCCAGTTTATCGCCCTCGGGCCGTGCGCCTGCTAACGTGGATAACGGTGAGCCATTTATGAGCGAAGATCAACTGCGCGCCCTCCTCGAAGACGTGCGCAACGGCGCGACGGGTGTTGACGATGCGCTCGCCCGCGTCCGTCATTTGCCGTTTGAAGATCTTGGATTTGCGAAGGTGGATCATCATCGCGCGATCCGTCATGGCATGCCGGAAGTAGTATTCGGGCTGGGCAAGACGCCGGGGCAGATGGTGGCGATCACGGGCGCGCTGCTGCAGCATTCCGAGAACGTTCTGGTGACGCGCGCGACATCTGAAGCGGCGAAGCTGGTGCTGGAGGCCTTCCCGCACGGTGAGCATTTCCCCATGTCCGGGACGATTCGTTTTTGGCGCAATCGCGAGTTAAAGGGGAAAGGCAAGATTGCGGTGGTGTGCGCGGGGACCAGCGATATTCCTGTAGCCGAAGAAGCGCAGATCACGGCGGAGGTCATGGGCAACGAGGTGGACGCGATTCACGATGTCGGCGTGGCGGGCATTCACAGATTGATTCACCACAGGCAGCGGCTGGAAGACGCGCGAGTGGTGATCGTCTGCGCGGGGATGGAAGGCGCGCTGCCGAGTGCGGTGGGCGGTTTGGTTTCGTCGCCGGTGATTGCGGTGCCGACGAGCGTGGGTTACGGGGCGAGTTTCCACGGGGTTGCGGCGCTGCTCGGAATGCTGAACAGTTGTGCCAGCAACGTGACGGTTGTGAATATCGACAATGGTTTCGGTGCGGGCTATGTGGCCAGCCTGATTAATCGGCTGTAACGGGGAATTCCTGTACGGCGGCAACCAGTCCCATCAGCGCCCAGACGTGTCGCGTATTTTCAAGCGCGCCGGTAAGTGACGGATACAGAAATCCGCCGATGAGGGCCAGTTCAAGACCCATCCGAAGCGCGGAAGTCTTGTCGAATACCCCGCCCCGGAGGCGGAATCGTCGCACCAGATGGAGTACGACCCACAGGAAAGCGACAAGACCCGTTAACCCCTGCTGCGCCATAATGCTGAGCCATGTATTGTGGGCGACTGTGTTGTGGTACCGAATACCGCTGGCTGCGACGTAATGAACATCGGCGGAGTTGGCATCCAGTCCGCGTCCTGTCCACGGATGCGCGAGGAACGTGTGCCATCCATCAATCCAGGTAAGCACACGCTGGCCCGGTTCAGGATGAAGCAGAGTCGCCATGAGAGTGGTCCTGGACAACGGCGCCGGGGATATCGTTACGCTCATAAAGAAGAGGATCGCGGCCAATGCTCCCGCAGCGGCCGTGAACCTGGCCCGGGGCCCTGGCGCCTGCAATCGCGATTGCCACAGAGCCAGCACCAGGAACAATCCCCCCAATTCGGGGGAAAGCGAGAAGATCGCGGTGGCGATGGCGCCCAAGAGCAATGTCCTGAACACCGCTCGGGAGATCCAGCCAGCCTCTCGCGCGGCAATCAGGATCACTACCGAAGCGACCGTGTATCCGCACATCATGTTGGCATTGAGGAACAGTGACCTGATTCTGGGATAGTGCCCTGGCGGCAAGGTTCCGAACGTAAAAAGGAATGGGTTTTTCCGTAACGAAGTCACGCCGGAGAAGAAAAGAATCACCCCCGAAGCAGCCCCCAATATCGTCGCCACGGTACCTGCGAGCCACGCGAAAACTACTCGGCGAAGGTACTTGAGACTCGTTGCGTAATTGATGGCAAGTGCCGCCGCCAGGATCAGGTAAATATCCCCCGCGAGCTTCGGCGCACTCCGCCTGACATCCTCGGACGTCAGAGTTGAAAGGATCAAAGCGCCTGCGTAAGCCAGCAGCGGCAGATACCAGGCACATGGCCGGAGCCGCCGAGCCCCGCAAAGGAGCGCGACTAGAAATGCCGCCAGGGCTCCGACAAAGAGGAGGTCCGCGAGCGGCAGGGTATATCTGTGGAGGAAACGAAGATTGAACCGGATCATCACCGGGATGAAGGCGATCCAGCCGAGGAAGAGCCATTCCCACACCCGGGCGACAGGCTCATATCTGGAAATTGTGCGCCCTGGGCTATCTGCGCAACCCTGTCCGTCCACTATGAACCCTTCCGCTTCCACCCTTTTTTCACTACCTGGCGCGCGCGGCCCAACGCCAGAGCGCCTTCCGGCACATTTTCCGTAATCACGCTGCCGGCGCCCACGTACGCGCCGGTTTCGAGTTCTACCGGAGCGACAAGCGTCGAGTTGCTGCCTACAAACGCGCCGTCGCCGATCACGGTCGGATGTTTTTTGTGGCCGTCATAGTTGCAGGTGATCGTACCGGCGCCGACGTTTACTTTCGAGCCGACCTCCGAATCGCCGAGGTAAGCCAGGTGCATCGACTTCGACCCCGCGCCGAAGCGGGTGTTCTTTAACTCGACGAAATTGCCGACGTGCGAGCCTTCCCCCAGTTCCGCGTTCATGCGAAGTCGCGCATAGGGCCCGGCATGCGCGTTTTTGGCCAACTTCGACGACGACACCATCGAGAACGCGAAAACTTCCGCGCCATCCTCCAGTACGGCGTCGTGCAGAATCGCGCACGCGCCGATTTTGCAGTCTTCGCCAATGACAGTCTGGCCGGTAATGCGCGCGAAAGGTCCGATGACCGTGTCCATTCCGATCCGCACGTCGGGATCGATGGTCACCGTCTCCGGTTTCTCAATCGTCACTCCCGCACGCATTAGTTCTCTGGTCTTTCGATCGCGCAGGATATGATCGGCATCGGCAAGCTGCACGCGATCGTTGATACCCAGCAGCTCTCCGGGATCGGAAATTTTCGTGGCGGCCACCCGGAGACCGGCGCGATTGAAGATTTCGATCATGTCGGTGAGGTAATACTCGCGGGCGGGGTTATCCGGCGTGATCTGGCGCACGTGGCGCCAGAATTCAGCGGAATCGAAACAGTAGATTCCGGAATTGATTTCCTTCACCGCCCGTTGCAAATCAGTAGCGGCTTTATGCTCGACGATCGCCCCGACGGCGCCGTTATGATCGCGAATGATACGGCCGTAGCCGGTGGAATCAGGCACGTCGGCAGTGAGGACAACAGCCGCGGCTTGGCTCTTCCGCTGCCGCTCGGCCAGAGCCTGCAGGGTTTCGGGGCGGATCAACGGGCAATCGCCGACGGTCACCACCATCCGGCCGCCGAGGTCCGCGAGCAGCGATTCGCCACAGAGCATCGCGTGGCCGGTACCGAGTTGTTCTTTCTGTTCGATGGTGCGGACACCGGCAGCTTCCGCAACTTCGCGCACGGCATCCGCCTGATGGCCCACCACAACGAAGATACGCTGCGGCGGCGCGACACCCATCGCAGCGACGATGGCATGTTCCACGAGCGCACGCCCCCCGGCGCGGTGCAGGACTTTCGCCATGCGGGATTTCATGCGGGTTCCCTGGCCCGCAGCAAGAATTACGACAGTAACGTCACTGGACATTTCATTTACCAGTCTGCCGCATGGGTGGTTTCGGACGTCGCGCGGGTTTTGCGGCGGCAGTTCCGAGCCGCCTCGCGTGTCCACGTTTTGCCAGCAGCATAGCGACGGATGCAATGGCGGCGGCATCGTGGCGCGCACGGCTCCGCCTGTCCTGATCCGGTCGCCGCTTTTCCAGCAACTGCGCTTCCACAACTTCGATGCCCATGGCGCGAATGGCCTGCGCGTCGTACTCGACGGGCGCGGCGGCTTCGGCGGCGTATCTTCGCCGCAGGGTGGGTGAAACGTATGAGCTGTTGACTACCGCGCAGTCGATCAGGCGCGGTCCACCGTGCCGCAGCAGGGCGGCCAGATGATCCTCCGCGCTGAAGTCGGTGGTTTCGCCCGGCTGCGACATGAGGTTCACAAAGCAGACTTTCAGCGCCTTCGATTTTCGGATGGCATCGGGGATGCCGCTGACCAGCAGATTCGGAATCAGACTGGTGAACAAAGATCCAGGCCCAATGGTGATGAGATCTGCATTCGCGATCGCATCGAGCGTCTCCGGCAGAGGCTTCGCGCCGCGCGGTTCGAGGCGCAGGGTGCGAATCCGGCGGGAGCTGCGACCGATGCGCGTTTCGCCGCGGACGATTTTTCCGTCTTCGAGGACGGCGGAGAGCGACACATTCGCGGCAGTGGAGGGGAAAATCCGTCCCGCTATTTTCAGCACTTCGGCCGACTGGCGGACGGCGTCGGGAAAGTCGCCGGTGATGTGGGTGAGGGCCGTCAGAAAAAGATTGCCGAAGCTGTGGCCTTTGAGGCCGCGTCCGGAATCGAATCTGTATTGGAAGAGGCGGGAAAGAAAAGCGCCGTCTTCGGCAAGCGCCACCATGCAGTTCCGGATATCGCCGGGCGGGAGGACGTCGAACTCGCGCCGCAGACGGCCGGAGCTTCCACCATCGTCGGTAACGGTCACGATGGCGGTGATGTCGAGCCACGCATCGCCTTCGCTTCTGGGATGTGCATACCGCTTCAGGCCGGTGAGCAGGGCTGAAAGGCCATTGCCGCCGCCGATGGATACGACGCGTAGCGCCTCACTCATAGGAAATCCGGAATGCGGCGGGTGTCAGCGACGCATATCCGCCGCGTGGATGGCACGCAAACTTCAATAGTTATCCGCCGACTCCGATGACAGCAGGGCGCGCAACGCGGGGAGTTGCTGGGCCAGGGCGAGAAACTCGGGATCCTGGCGCGCCAGAATTCTGTTCCTGGGTTCGAGCGCGATGGCACGCTTCAGATTCTCGCAGGCGGCGGGGCCATCGCCCGCCAGACCGCAGCAAAGAGCCAGCGTGAAGAGGATGTGCTCGCCGTTGGGCTCCATGGCGAGGGCGCGATCCAGATGTTTGCGGGCGACTTCCATGTCGCGGGCGTTGAGGCGTTCCACGCCGTAATTGAAATGATCGTCCGATGTCTGAAGGTCCACTGCCGCACCGTTCATTTTGCGCGCGCAGATCTGCGCGTACGAGCGGGCCTTGTCGGCGATATGCGCGGCCGGACCACCGGCCGCTTCGGCAAAGCGCGCGTGTGCGGGGGCGAACTTTTTTTGTGAAAACAGGCGAACGGCCTCTTCCCACTGCTTCATCTGAGTCTGGAGCGCGGCGCGAGCCTGCACAACCGCGGCTTCGAGCGCCGCGGCAGCTTTCAGTTCGGACGCCGATTTCGCCGGAGTCGCGGGTTTCGCGGGCAAAGTCCGTACCGCGGCCGGGGTTTTCGCCGGCTTCCGGGCCGGTGCGACGATCGTTTTTTTAGTGGTTGCCATATTCAGGGACGAGCCGTCGGCACGTCAGTAACATACCGTGGAGTTATAGCAGACCGCGTGACCAGATGCAACTGCACGCCTGGTTCGCGGTTTCTTATACTGGGGATACCTTCGATGAAACTTCTGCTCGCGCTCGGTCTGCTGTCATCCGTCATGCTCGCACAAACCTTTCGTTCCACGACGACTCTGGTGCGCGCGGAGACGCTGGTGGAAGAAAACGGACATGTCGTCACGGGCCTCCAACCTGACGACTTTATCATTCAGGACGAGAATCAGCCGCAGCCTGTGGTGAATTTCGCGGCCGAATCCGGATCTATCCGCCTGGTACTGCTGCTCGATGCCAGCGGCAGTATGCAGCCGGCCGCGGGGCAACTGGCGCAGACGGGTCTTACTGCCCTGGCCGTACTGCATCCCGAAGACATGGTGGCGCTCATGACTTTTGACAAAAAGGGTACCGTCCGGGTTCCGTTAACGGCGGACCGCAACGCCGTGATTGCGGGGGTGTCGAAGATCGCGGGTAAGCCGCTCGGAGGGGGGACGGATATTTATCACGCGCTCTCCGATGCCGCGAAATATCTGGGTCCGCACGCCACGGTTCCAAACGTGATTCTGGTGGTGACGGACAACGCGGCGCGCGCCGATACAACGGAAGCGGCGGCGCTTCACGATCTCTGGACCGCGTCGGCATCCGTGGATGCACTGGTGGTTTCGTCGGCTCCGCTTTGGGACGAGAAGATCTCGCAATCGCTGGCGGGAACGAAACTGCAGGATGTCCGGCGTATTGCGGACCAGACGGGAGGCGTGGTGCAGCAGACCCCCGATGTGGAAGGGGCGCTGCGGACGATGCTCGAAAGAAGCCGGACGCGATACACACTTTTCTTTCGTCAGCCGGATTCGCCGCCGGGTACGCTTCGGCATATGAAAGTGGATCTTTCGGCGGAGGCGCGGGCGAAACATCCGACGGCGGTAGTGCGGTCGCGGACCGCGTACTACGCCGAGTAGGTCGAAATCATTTTGAGAAATTTCCACGACTGAGCCACTGCTATTCATGCGGCGGAGGCTATGCACGAATACGACATTGCGCTGAAAAGCGTTTTGCGGCGATTGACAGATACGGTCCTTCGGGATTTGACCGGCTTCACCGTGACGCGCTGGCATAACGTGGAACTGCCCGTGGTGCAGAATCGCCGCGCGGACATGCTGGGCGAAACTGCCGAGGGAACGCTGGTTCATATTGAATTGCAAAGCACGAATCAGGCTGGCATGGCGCTGCGAATGCTGGAGTATTCGACGGCGATTCATCGGCAGTTTGGGCGATTTCCGCGTCAGGTGGTGCTCTATGTGGGCGAAGTGCCGCTGCGAATGCCGGGAAGGATCAGGGGTCCGCAATTGGATTTTTCCTGCAAAATGGTGGACATTCGCGCATTGGATAGTGAGCCATTGATTGACAGCAGCCGGGTGGAGGACAATGTAATTGCGGTTCTGGCGCGGCTTGGCAATGAGCGCGCGGCGGTGAGGCGAATTCTTCGGGGTATCGCGGGCTGCGAACCGGCGCGGCGGGCGGCGGCGCTGACGGAGTTGATGTTCCTGGCGGGATTGAGAAAGCTGGAGCCGGTCATCCGGCGGGAGGCGAAGCAAATGCCGATTTTGAACGACATTATGGATCACGCGGTATTCGGGCCTTTGCTCAAGGAAGGGATGCAGATTGGCCTTGAGCAAGGGCTTGAGCAAGGCCTGGAGCAGGGTCGGGAAGAAGGCGAGCGGCAGATCGTCCTTCGGCAAATCAAAAAGCGCTTTGGCCCGGTGCCCGCAGCAGCGCGGAAGCGTATTGAAGCTCTGTCCGCAGCCAAACTGGAACGAGTCGCGTTGCGACTGCTCGATGCGCGGAGTCTTGACGAACTGCTGGCTTAGCCCCCCGTTTCCGCGTCCGGCATAATAGACGCATGACGAAGCTCGCTCTGCTTCTGGCCGTTGCGTGTGCCACAACCTTCGCGCAGAGCTTTCCCGGCGCCGATGCGCTCGACTCCGCCATCAACCAGGCGATCCACGAAGACAAACTCCCGGGTGCAGTGCTGCTGGTGGGGCATGACGGCAATGTCGTTTACCGCAAAGCCTACGGCGAACGCGCGCTTTTGCCGGCGCGCGAGGCGATGACGGCAGATACTATCTTCGACATCGCCTCGCTCACGAAAATCGTCGCCACCACCAGCGCCTTGATGAAGCTCTACGACGAAGGGCGCTTCTCTCCGGATGACCTGGTCACCAAATACCTGCCCGAATTTCAGGGCGGCCGCAGTCCCATCACCATTCGCGATCTGATGACGCATTATTCCGGATTGCGTCCCGATCTCGACCTGGAACCGCCCTGGACCGGCTATGAAACGGGAATTCACCGCGTGCTGATCGATAAGCCGGCAAATCCGCCAGAAACGAAGTTCGTTTACAGCGATATCAACTTCGAACTACTGGGCGAGATCGTCCACCGGCTGAGTGGCATGCCGGAAAACGAGTACGTGCAGAAGATTCTGTTTACTCCGCTTGGGATGACGGATACCGGCTATCTGCCGGACCCGAAGCTTCGCCCCCGTATCGCCCCCACCGAACAGCAAAAAGACGACGAAATCCTTCGTGGCGTGGTGCATGACCCGACGGCACGCTACATGGGAGGAGTCGCCGGACACGCGGGAGTTTTCTCCACGGCGGACGATCTCGCGAAGTTCTGTCAAATGATTCTGGATGGCGGCAGCGGGCTGTTCAAGCCTTCGACGATTCGGCTATTCGCTTCGCCGGCGTCTCCGGCGGGCCAAAAGAACGTGCGCGGCCTCGGCTGGGATATCGATTCCATTTATTCCGGAAATCGCGGCAACCTGTTTCCCGTCGGCTCGTCTTTCGGGCATACCGGGTTTACCGGCACATCGATCTGGATCGACCCGGTCTCGCAAACGTACGTCATTCTGCTGGCGAATTCGGTGCACCCCCACGCGCGGGCCGCTATTACGCCGCTGCGGCGGACGGTGGCCACGATTGTCGCCGCTTCGGTAGGCTACAGCGACGCGCTCACGGGACTAGACGTACTGGTATCCGACAATTTCAGCGAATTGCGCGGAAAGAAAGTCGGCCTTATTACGAATCAGACGGGTATTGATCGCGAAGGCAGACGAAATGTCGACCTCATGGTGAAGGCAGGCATCGACGTGGTGGCGCTTTTCTCCCCGGAGCACGGGTTTGCGGGAGTTGAGGACCACCCGGGGATCGCCAATGCCACCGATCCGGCCACGGGGCTGCGCATCTGGAGCCTCTACGGCGCGACTACTCGGCCCACGCCGGAAATGCTGGCGGGAATAGACACTCTCGTATTCGATATTCAGGATGTCGGCGTGCGTTTTTATACTTACGAATCCACGATGCTTTATGCCATGGAGGAAGCCGCGAAGGCGAAAATCGCTTTTTACGTCCTCGACCGGCCCAATCCACTCAGCGGCGATCACGTGGAAGGGCCGATGCTCGATCCCGACAAGGTGTCTTTTACCGGCGCTTTTCCGCTGCCGCTGCGCCACGGCCTGACCATTGGCGAACTGGCGCGTCTGGAGAACGGCGAACTCGCGCTGGGCGCGGATCTGCAGGTCATCGAAATGACGGGCTGGAAACGCGATCAATGGTTCGATTTCACCGGTCAGCCCTGGGTCAATCCATCGCCGAATATCCGGAATCTGAACGAAGCGATCCTTTATCCCGCGCTGGCCATGCTGGAATCCTCCACAAATTATTCGGTGGGCCGCGGAACCGATGCGCCCTTTGAACAGGTGGGTGCCGATTGGATCGACGGCGCAGGGCTGGCGGAATACATGACGTCGCGTAATATACCGGGCGTACGGTTTCGTACTGCAGAATTTACGCCGACTTCCTCGAATTTCAGCGGGAAAAAGATACAGGGAATCGGTATTGAGCTGACCGACCGTGAGGTTTTTTCGGCTACCCGGCTCGGCATGGAACTGGCGGTGGCCTTGGGGAAGCTCTATCCGGGCAGGATTGCGTGGGAAACAGACCGGCGGCTGATTGGCAGTGAAGCTGTTGTGGCCGCGTTGGCGGGCGCTACGGGGGTGAACGAGGTTATAGATACTGCGGAAGCCGGTGTTTCCCGGTTTGCCGCGCTGCGAGAGAAGTATTTGTTGTACCGATGACGAGGTGCGGGCGGATTCAGGATAAACGAAAAGGCGATCCACCACTGAATCGCCCTCCAACAACCAAACGTTATGAATCCCGAAACCTAAGCTAAGCAGCGGCGGAGGCGGTCTTTTGCCCGTTCGCCCGATTCTTGCTGCCTACCGGACGGCCGCGCTTCTTCGCTTCCACCATCCATGACGGCGGACGCCCGCGACGCTTTCCGCGCCCGCGTGCAAGCCGTTCCAGACTCATAATCGCTTCCTCCAGTTGTTCTCTTTCCTGTCTTAATTCGCCCAGAATTTTTGAGACGTCCATACCAACCTCCAAAGTGATCTTGCGTTCCCGATTCGCTGATCCGCCATCCTGCCGTTCCAGATACGGAACAGGAATGGCGATATCAATAGAGTCCACACTTAAATTTGTACTCCAAAAACATGGATAAATGCAAGCTCTCGTTCCGATTATGGAACGTAAACTGTACTATATATCCAAACCCTCGATTTCCAAATTGGGATCGGGCCTCAGCCGAGGCGGGCCAGCCGCCGCCGATTCCAGTAGGAATAGAACGGTAATCCAAGTAAAATCAACACAATTCCGGCGAGCGATTGGACCGGACGGTCCCGCAGGGTGCTCAACTCCAAAGCCGCAGCCCCAATCAGAAATAATATCGGGACTACCGGATAGCCTAAAGTCTTATACGGACGAACCAGGTCCGGGCGTTTCCTTCGGAGGACAAAAACGGATGCAGTTGCCATCGCGTAGAGTATCCAGCTGCCGAAAATCACAAAATTGAATAAATCGTCGTACTTTCCCGACAGCACGAGAAGGGCCGCCCAACCGCTCATCATCAGGATGGAAACTCCGGGGGTGCGGAATATGGGGTGAACGCGTGCTGCTGCGCTGAAGAACAGGCCGTCGCGGGCGGCCGCATAAGGCACCCGGGCCCCGGTCAGAATGGAGCCGTTCAACGCAGCAAATATGGATATCATGGCGGCAATGGAGACGATTGCCGCACCGGCCGGCCCCTGAATGCGCTGCATCATTTCGGCGGCAACCAGTTTGTGCGCCCCCACTTCGACCGGCGTCAGCACACGGAAATAGGCCCAGTTCGCCATTATGTAAATCGCAATCACCAGCGAAGTGCCTAAAATGAGCGCGATGGGCAGGTTTCGTCCAGGGTTTTTGATTTCTGACGCCACCATCCCCACGTTGTTCCAGCCGTCATAGGCCCACAAGGCCGCCACCAGGGCCGCCACGAAGCCTGTAGCCAGCGGCGGAACCCCCGCAGGCGCTACGGAAGCGCCTGCGGTCACCGGATGCGCGTAGAGGATACCCGCCACAATGACGAAAGCAATGAGCGCGAGCTTTACCGCAGTCATCGCAACCTGGACGCCACCGCCGAAGCGCACGCCGGAATAATTTACCAGTCCCAGTACCAGAATCAGTACCAGAGCAAATACCTGCCCATACCTGATCGGAAGCGGGCCGACCGTAAACCAGACTTTCTCAAATTGAGGAATGAAGTACGCGGTGTATTCGAAAAATGCAGTTGCAAGCGTGGCAATCGAGCCGCTTTTAGCGATCCACATTTGCGTCCAGCTATAGAGAAATCCCCAGACGGGTCCAAAGGCCTCGGTCAGATAGACGTATTCGCCGCCGGCGCCAGGCATCGCGGCCGCGAGTTCGGCGTAGGTCAACGCCCCTGCCAGCGAAAGAGCTCCGCCCACCACCCAGACCAGAAACACCAGAGGCACCGTGCCGACGCTGTTGACCATTGTCTGCGGCACGCGGAAGATACCACTGCCAATCACGGTCCCGATGACGATGGCAAGCGCGGACAAGATGCCAAGATCGCGGCGTAGTTCGGTCGTTTTGGATTTGCCTGTCAGGCCGGTCATAACGTCTCTTTTCGATTTTTACGCGGCTCCGGAATTACAAACGACGCGAGGTAGCCAGCACCAAATGTGGATCCACTCCCAATCATCACCCACCAGGTGAAGGGAATCGCGGTGGCAAATTTTACGTACAACATGGCCGCCAGACCGGCAATTACGCCGGCAATCGCGGCATTCTCTCCGGGCCTTTTCGTAAGCACGCCGAGCAGGAAGAGCCCCAGCAGAATACCCAGCGTCACGGAGGCAATGCTCAGACCGCTTTCGAGCACGGAACCCCACTGGCTCGCCACGAGCGCAATCGCTCCCAGCACAATACCCCAGAACACAGTAGAAAGGCGCGCGATTTTCAGATAGTGGGCGGGCAGATGAAGCGATTTCGATAGAGGTTCGTAGAAATCCACCACGGTTGCGGAAGCCAGCGAGTTCAGCGCGGCCGAGAGATTAGCCATGGCTGCCGCGAGGATTGACGCCATCGCAAGACCAGCCACGCCAACCGGCAAAGTTTCCCAGATGAATGCAGGATAAAGCCGGTCCGGCTGCGCGGATGGAGGCTGACCGTTGTGATAGACCCAAAGCAACATGCCAATAGTGAGAAACAGGGTGAACTGCACGAAAATCACGATCCAGCTGGCAAATAAAGCGGCGCGGCTCTGGCTTTGATTCTTTGCGCTTAACAGCCGCTGCACGACCAATTGGTCGGTGCCGTGGCTCGCTGTCGTCAGAAAGCAGCCGCCGATCACACCCGCCCAGATCGTATAAGGCTTGATCCACGACCAACTCAGGTCGAATACCTGTAGCTTCCCGGCCGTCGAAGCGACATCCAGCGCGTGGCCGAAACCACCGGGAATCTTGCCGATCAGCACAAAAAAGCTGACGGCAGCACCCACCACGTACATGCACATCTGGATAACATCGGTCCAGATCACGGCGGTCATGCCGCCTTCGAACGTGTAGAACAAAGTCAGCGCCACGATGACCGCAATCGACGCCAGGCCGCCGGTTTTCAGGATGATCGAAATCACGATGGAAATCGCGAAGACGCGGACGCCTTCCGCGAGGGCGCGCGTAACCAGAAAAATGCCCGAGGCGACTTTTCGCGCGTTCGGCCCGAAGCGGGTTTGCATCAGTTCGTACGCGGTGAACATCTGGCGCTCGAAATAGCGCGGCAGGAAAATCGTGGAGATGACGACTCTTGCGAGCAGGTAGCCGAACACCACCTGCAGGAAGACGTAGCTACCTGCGTAAGCCAATGGCGGCGTCCCGATAATGGTGAGCGTGCTGGTTTCCGCCGAGACGATGGAGAGCGCGATAGCCCACCAGGGCGCGGTCTGGCCGCCCAGAAAGTAGTCTTTGAGCGACCGTTGGCTCTGCCTGAATTGCGCCCCGAACCACGTGACACCGGCGAGATAGGCAGCGATGATGGCGAGATCGACCGTACGCACGAGGCTTTGCGCGATTGTAACAGGCGGCCGAACAGTGAAGCCGGGCGTTCGTAGCGATGATAATGGCAGGGAGCGCCGGTCCCGTTTGAAACCTAAAATCAAGATCGCATTCGCTTCGGGCACAGATGATCTGAATGTACGGCTGATCGAGCGCATGCGGGAGGTCTTTCCCGAACTGCCGCTCTACGTGGTTGCGGAATTTCCTCCGGTGGGGAACGACCTGCACTGGGTGCGCTACCGCGGCGGCCTGCTGGAAAATCTGGCGCGGTGCCGCAGTGCTTTTCGCGGCAAATCGATCCGGCTGGCGGGCGTTTTGCTGGTTCCGAACGTGCCGTTCCGCCGGATGCGTTTGCTCGCGCTCATCCTCGCGCCGCTTTATTTTCTGGCCGTCAATGAAAATCTGAACGATTTCATGCTGCGTCCAGGAAGTCTGCCGGGAATTGCGCGGCATGTCGCCTGGCGGGTGAGGAATTTCGTGCGCTGGCATGCCGGCGAAAACGGTGCGCTGGCGCGGCGCGGCTGGGCGGACATTCCGTACGTGGCCGCGATTATTGCCAGTTGGCTACGGGTTCGGCGACGCCACCTATCAGACGGCAGGGCCGGTGGGCACGCTGGTCTGAACCTGTTTTGTACCGCGGGGAGCGGCTCGCAGTATGTGCTCAACGGCGACGCGCGTTCGACCTACGATGCCGATAAGCTCCGTGAACTGGGTGGACTCGCCGCTACCTATGAGACCCCTGAGGCGCAATATCTCGACCTCTGTTTTCGCGCGTGGCAGCAAGGCTGGCCGACTGTCGGTCTCGCGGCATCGGGCGTGGTCGATTCACTGGACAACCTCAGGTTCCTGGCCCGCAATATTTCCAGTCCAAAGCTTTTCCGGCATCACTGGCGACAGGCGCTCAAAGAGTTAGGTGCCGACGGGGCGGCCACACTCTGCAAGGCTCCGGCCATCGCGCTCCGCGGTCGCCCGCCAGTCACGTGCGATTTCCCCGAGGAACTGATTTTCGCTTTAGCAAATGGCGCTGTCTCCGTCTATCCTGGCAGAGCAAATTCAGGCAAGCCGAGGGTTCTGGTGGTCAGCGCCTACGTTCCGTTTCCGCTTTCCCATGGCGGCGCGGTCCGGATCCACAATCTGACTGCGCGCGCCGCCGCCGAATGGGATCAGATCCTGATTTGTTTTGCCGACACCGACGCCCCGCCAGCACCCGAACTATTGGAACGATTCGTGGAGGTCGTGATGGTGCGCCGTGTCGGATCGCATTCCGTGGCTGCGTCGGAACGGCCCGAGGTGGTGGAGGAATTCTCATCACTGGCATTTCGCGCAGCTCTGCGGCTCGCGATACGCAAATGGCAACCCGCCATCGCGCAACTGGAGTTCACGCAAATGGCGCAATACGCGGCCGATTGCGCTCCCGCGCGCGCGATCCTGGTTGAGCACGACATCACGTTCGATCTCTATCAGCAACTCGCGCAGACCGATACCGATTGGGATTTGCACCGCGAACTCAAGCTGTGGCGCCGCTTCGAAACCGCCGCGTGGCGCGATATGGCCTGCGTCGTTACCATGTCCGCGAAGGACGCGGCACTGGTGCGCGGAACGCAGGCTGTCGCGCTGCCAAATGGCGTCGATCTGGATCGGTTCCGCGTTTCTGAGAGAGAATCGGAACCGGGACGTCTGCTGTTTGTGGGATCGTTCTCACATTTACCCAACCTCATGGCTGTTGCGTTTTTTCTGGATGGCGCGTGGCGGCAGGTGCGGCAGGCGGAGCCCGATGCGCGGCTTCACATTATCGCGGGAGCGAATCACGAGTATTTCCGCGATTACCAGAGCCGGCAAGTTCGGCTGAATCTCGATCAGCCCGGCATCGAAGTAGAAGGTTTCGTTGCCGACGTGCGGCCGGCGTATGAGCGCGCGGCGGTGGTCATCGCGCCGCTTGTGGCGTCGGCGGGAACGAACCTTAAAATTCTGGAAGCGATGGCGTGTGGCCGTCCGGTGGTCAGCACGCCCGCGGGTGTGAACGGGCTCGACCTGTCACCGGGCGGGGACTTCATTCTGGTGCATACGGGTGAGGAGATGGCGGATGCGATCGCGCGGTTGTTGGCGTCGCCGGAAGAACGCCGCCGTCTGGCGGTCGCAGGCCGAAAGCGGGTGGAAGAATCGTATGGCTGGGATGCGATTGCGACCACGCAGAACGAGCTTTACCGCGAATTGACGATCGGCCCCCGCGCAGTTCAAACGTGATCGGCCGGCGAGGGATTCGCCTGCGCGCGGATCTGATCGATGCCTGTTGCCCGCAGAAATGGCAGCTGCTGCGGTTCGGCGATCCAGTGAGTCAGCCCCTGATCGTCCTGCCGGAACATCGCAGTTAGCTGGACATCCTGAATATTCAACTCGATACCGGAGGCCGCTTCGATGTCGGGAAAGCCTGGCGAATCGAGATAGTGGACCAGCGGATTTAAACCCCGCTCCGCAACGTCAGGATGCGCCGCCAGATAAGCGTCGCAGTCGAACAGCGGGTGCGGGCTCGCGGCCGCCGCGCCGGATTCCAGAAAGTGAACAAGAGGATTCCTGCCAGGCTCGGGCTTCTCCGCGCAATTCGAGTTGTAGTACTTCGGCTCAAACAACGGATGCGGTTTGCGGTCTTCCGCAGCCCCGTGGCGCAGATAGTGGAGCAGCGGATTCACGCGCGCGTCGCGTACATCGGGGTTGCGCTCCAGATAAAAGACAGGATCGAATAACGGATGCGGCTGGCGCAGTTCTTTGTAACCATGCTTCAGATAGTGGCAGAACGGATTGAGACCGGCTGCCGCCACATCCGGATACTTCCGCAGATAAAACGCCGGATCGAACAGCGGATGCGGTTTTCGACCCTGATACGCGCCATTCAGGAGGAAATGGAGCAGTGACGCACGGTAGTAGTCCACGTCGAACAAAGTCCTGCGCGCAGTGCCGGCCAGTTCACGCCAGTAGGGTGCCAGACCAATGATTTGCCGGACGCTCGCCGCGGAGTGTGCCTTCGGAAGCGGGCGATCGGGCCGAACCGCCGGCCGGACTGTTCGGGGCCGCACCCGCGCGAAGCGCCGCAGGACCTCTTCGCGCGCGTGATCGACCAGCCGCCTGTCCAGCGCCGTGATGCGCAGCAGTTCGTCGTACACTTCCGGACGGCACGCCTCCCGCAATTCCGCGATCCTGCCCGCCAGCGTGCCCTGCATCCCGCGGGATACGTTCACTGCCGGTCGCGCACAATCCAGTTCCGGAAACGCGGGCCGCAGCGCCGCCGCTCCCGCGACCACACTCTGCTCGAAACAATCCACAACGCCCAGGAACGACGACTCCGCCATGCGCCGAATCGCGAGCTCGAGATCGCGCTCGCCCGGCTCATCGGAATCGCCACCGCACGCCAGCAGATTGACCTGATTATTTCTGATGAAGAGAGAATGGTCCCGGATCATCCCGGCCGCAAAATCACCAAGCGTGCAATGGTTGGCGAGATCGCTCACAGGATCGGCGGGGTTGGGCCTCTGGCGGAAGTAATCGTAAAACGACCGGAGGCGATCCAGAGGATCGCGCAGAAAGCAGATATCGAAGAACAGGTAGCCAGGCGCCTGCGGCAACGGGTAGCGAATCTGATGGCTGGAAAACGCGCACAGCTCCGGCCTCCTGTCGAGAAAACGGACGAGCTCCCGGTGGGAGATCAAGCCGCCATCGACCGGCGTCTCCAGCGTGCCAAAACGCTCGCCGAAGCTGTGGTCGAGGATGCTTTCGAGCGTCGACCCGGCGTTCTTGAAAAGGTGATAGTGGAGAATGACGAACCGCATGAGGGTCCGGGGATCAAGCGATAGTAACACAATCGCCTGATGGGCGATAATGATAACGGATGGGACAAAGAGTCCCGGGACAAATCGTTCCAGGCAAGGGAACTTTGAGGCCGCTTCCGGCGTCCTTACATCCGCGGCAAAGGGATTGCTATATAATTAACAGGATTTTGGTATACTCCGCTATTACCCCTGCGAGAGTCCCCGGGGGAAGCATTTTTTTGGCGGCGCGGCACAGTCATATCGGGAGGCTAGAAACGTGTTGAATCGATTGAAAAAATTGGCGGTCGGGGTCGTGATCGCCGGTTCTCTGACAGCGATGGTCTGGGCACAGGCAGCCCCGGCCTGGAAGGATCAGGGCGAATCGGATATCGGTCTCGCGGCCGGCAACGAAAAAGATCCCGCCAAGAAACTGGATCTGCTGAAGAAATGGGAACAGCAGTATCCGGAGTCCGCGCTCAAGTCACAGCGCACGCTGATGACCGCGACGGCGTTACTGGGAGTTCTCAGCGCGGCTTATGGCAAGACCGATCCCGCGGTTCTGACGGCCGGCCAGAAGGCGGGCCAGGACCTGGAAACTCATTTCAACGACTATTTCGCCGATTCCGTGAAGCCGGATGGAGCGACTGCCGATCAGTGGGCGGTGGCGAAAAAAGGATCCGAAGTACAGATTCACCTCTATCTCGCCTACATCGCGCAGGCGCAGAAAAATGACGAGGCAGCTGAAGCCGAATTGAAGAAAGTTCTCGCGGTAGATCCGACGCAGGCGACGGCATCCTATCAGCTCGGTACCATTATCATCCACGAAATGGCGGTCAGCAAGGACACGACGTTCGCGCGTTACTCCGAGGCGCTGTATGACCTCGCGAGATCGCTTACCGTGACGGGCCCGACCGCACTGCCCCCGGCGGGGAAGACATCTGTGGACTCGACGCTGAAGAAAAACTATGGCAACTACCATGGCAGTTCGGAAGGTCTCGACGATCTGATGAAGCAGGCGTCGGCATCCGCCTTGCCGCCCGCCGGATTCCATATCGACAGCATCGTCGATATCCAGGCGGCCAAAGACAAAGACCACGCCGCATGGGCAGCAAAGAATCCGGATCTCGATTTCTGGGAAAATATCCGAACCGCTCTGATGATGCAGGGCGACGCATATTTTGCGAACCTGAAAGATGTCGGTTTCCCGCCGCCCGCCGGCGATGCCTACAAAGGCCCCGCCATGTTCAAGGGCAAAGTAGTTTCGCAGCCCACGCCGAAGCAGATCCTCCTGAACGTGGATGGTGTGCCAACGGGCGATGCCATTCTCAAATTCGACGACAACCTCAAGGGCGATATACCAGCCGGAACCGAGCTCCAGTTCAAGGGTGTGGTCGATTCCTACACAAAAGACCCTTCCTACGTTCTGACGCTGAATATCCAGGAGCCCAAGACCGACATCGTCGGACTGCCTGACGATATCAAATTTGTGCCCGATGCCGCCGCCAAGCCGAAGCCTGCCGCAGGACGCGGCGCGAAGGCCCCGGCGAAGTCCACCAAGAAGGCCCAGTAGTTTATTGCAGCCAAAGAAAAAACCCGGGTGCGGCCTTCGGGTCGCACCCGGGTTTTTTCTTTTGGGTCCGATTGATAACATGAAAGCGAACGATGCCGATTTACGAGTACCTGTGCGAGTCCTGCGGTAAGAAATTCGAAGTTCTGCAGAAGTTTTCCGACGATCCATTGCTGGTTCATCCGGATTGCGGGGGCAAGGTCGAGAAATTAATCTCCACTTCGGCCCTGCAATTCAAAGGGTCGGGCTGGTATGTGAACGACTACGCCAAAGGAGCCACCAGCAAGCCAGGTGAAACGAAGGCGGAGTCGAAGTCGGATAGCGGCAAGGCGGACGGCGGCGGCGAGTCGAAATCGGAATCCAAAAGCGAGACGAAGACCGAGTCGAAACCGGCCGCTTCGGAGTCCAAACCGGCCGCGAGCAGTTCCACGTCAACAGACTCGAAATAGTTCCGATTCGTTCAACAGGTCGGGCCGTCCGGGGGACGCGCTGCAATAGCTGCGCCTTTTCCTGCACCGCGCAGAACGCGGCTACCGATGTCTTGACACTGACTTCCCGGCGCGTGTCCCCCCCTCGTTCAGCCAGGTTCGCGTCGTGAGCATACACTAATTGCCGGATTTCTTCGCGGCCCAATGCAGATAGCGCATCAGATCCCGTCGGTGCTGCCAGACGAAGCGGAAGAACACTCCCACAGTGATGGTATCGGCATGGATGCCGGACCACGTCTCCATGCGCCATCGCAGGTACGGGCTTTGCCAGGGCCGCAGCCGGTAGCCTCTGGCGAGCCGCCACGCTACGGCGATCTCACCGGTCATTGTGGATTTTTGGTGCCGGTGGGCTTGCGCGAAGGGGTTGCCCAGTAACCCAGTCGCGTGCGTGCCACCGGATTGCCCGATGCTTTGACTATGACTTTGATCGCCCGGAACGTCCCGTCGAGATTTGCATTGAGCGGCGTGTACAGGATCGAATATTGGTTGCGGATATCGTGTGCCACTTCGTGTGCGATCGGCTCCACTTCGCTGACATCCTTCGGATAAAACACCTGGCCGCCCGTCGCGTCCACGAGCGCCTTGAGTGCGCGCTTGGCCTTGGCCGCGTCGGATTTGTCTTCTTCGCCCAGCAGACCAATCGCGTAAATCAACGTTCCATCCTGCTGTGCCAGCTTTACCAGGCTGTCGAGCGTCACCATACTGGCGTTGTCATTACCGTCGGTGATGACGATGATGACTTTCTTATCGTGCTTTGCCTTATCGTGCAGATAGTCAATCGAGACGCGAATGGCATCGCGCATGGCTGTGCCGCCCTTGGAATCGATCCGTTCGAGACCCTTCTGGAGAACTGCAATGTCGCTCGTGAAGCCTTGATCGAGATAAGGCTCGTCGTTGAAATTGACGACAAAACTCTCGTCCTGCGGATTTGAATCTTTCACGAGAGTGAGCGCCGAAGCCTCGACGCCCGCGCGCTTGCTTCTCATGCTGCCGCTGTTATCGATCACGAGGCCCATGGAAACCGGCACATCTTCGTGCCTGAAGGTTTTGATGGTCTGGAGGATATTGTTCTCAAAAACCTGAAAGGCGCCTTCCTGGAGATTAGTCACCAGGTGATCGTTCTTGTCGGTGACGGTCACGTTGAGAGTGACATAGCGAGCTTCGGAAGAAAAGATCGGCTCACCGGCATCCGGCGTCGGCGGGGCCAGGGCTGGCGGCAGTTGTGCCAGGGCCAGCGACGGCAGGAGCAGGAAAGCGCAGAACAGGACCGAACGAACGGAGATATTTCGCGGACAAAACCTAATTTGTGGGAGCAAAACGACCGACTCTCCACCATGCGCGAAGGGCGGGAAGACTCCGCGGCTGAATAATTTTGACCTTGATCTTTCGGTATTTGCCATCTCGCGCCTCATTACTGGGACTGTAACCGATCACGTATTGGTTACGCAGTTCAATACCGATTTTAGCTGCCACGTCCGGCAGTTCAGCCAGATTCTCCACTACGAAGTGACGGCCCCCGGTCGGTTCGGAGAGATCGCGCAGCATTTCCGGCCCGGAAAGTTCTTCCGGCGTCCTGCCGCGAGCCGAGCCGTTCTCATAAATTCCGATGCCGTAGATCTGGACGTCAGCCTCGCGGACCAGGTTCCTGACCTCCGTTGCGGTGTAGCGGCTGTTGTTGTCGCCGCCGTCGGAGATCACGATCAGCGCCTTGCGTGGATTGCGCGCCTTCTTCATTGTAGTCAGTGCCAGGTAGACGCCGTCCAGCAGAGCCGTGCGGCCCTTGGATTGGGTGAACGTCAGCCGATTCTGAATATCTTCCAGATTGTGCGTCATTGGCACCACGAGTTGGGGACGGTCGCTGAACTCGACGAGGAACGCTTCGTCTTCCGGATTCGCCGTCTTGAAAAATTCGGCTACCGAGAGGCGGGAACGCTCCAGCTTGGGTCCCATACTGGCGCTGGTGTCGAAGACGATACCGATGGAGAGCGGCGCATCGTCGCTGCCGAACGAAACGATTTTTTGCTTGATGTTGTCTTCGTAGACCTCAAACGCGTCCTGGTCGAGACCGGTTACGAACCGGTTCAGCGGATCGACAACGGTGACCGGCACCAGCACATTGTTGACATCGATGCGGATGCTCGCCTTCGGCAGCGGCACCGGCGCTTCACCGGCGGGTTTCGCGCGTGGAACGATGCTGGCCGGGGCGTCGCCTGAATTAGATCCGGAATCGGAGGGTGGGGCGGAAAGAATTGCGGCGGAAGGCGCGGGACCGATTTCGCGTGGAGCATCCTGCGCGGAGAGTCCGGCGGGTGGATCGGCGGCAAAACCCCCGATTGCCACGACCGCCAACAGAATCAGTATGTATCGGGACGGCATCGCGTGCTTCCCCTTCTGGATGGAGGATAGCACAGCAAACGCCATACCAATGTATCGATCACAACGTCTGCGGGCAACGGCCACTTCGTGGAAAACCAGGGGCCCCTCACCTGCCAGGGATGGTCCCGCACGCGAAGATCGCCGCTCAATTTCGACGTCGCGCAGCCTCGCACAACGGGTGTGCGACATGAAATGGAAGCGGACACGCGGCAGTTGTCGTTCTTTCAGGGCTGCCACAACGCGGCTACCCCCGCGTGTCCCTTGGGGTTACCGGCTTTTTGACTAACCGACAATTCCCTCCCCTTTCACGTGGCGCAGCCCGATGCGTAACCCTGAAGAATAGACCGCCGGCGTCCGGTTTTGCGGGTATGGTAAGATCGCGTGTGCCGTCGAAAATCCTGGGCGTTATTCCCGCCCGGTACGCATCATCCCGGTTCCCTGGAAAAGCATTGGCCCGTCTTGACTCCCGCAGTATGCTGGAGCATGTCTACGAGCGTGTTTCCCTGGCCCGCTACCTTTCCAGTGTCGTAATCGCCACCGATGACGAACGCATTCGCGACGAAGCGCGGCGTTTCGGGGCGCAGGTCCGGATGACAAGAGAAGATCATCTTTCCGGTACCGACCGGGTGGCGGAAGTGGCCTCGGCTTTTCCCGAAGCCGAACTCGTCGTCAACATTCAGGGCGACGAACCGCTCATCGATCCGGGCGCCATCGATGCCGCGCTGTTTCCGCTGCTGGACGATCCGGCAATCCCGATGGGAACTTTGAAAAAACGCATCGAAGATCCGAGAGAGGTTTCAGACCCGAATGTGGTCAAAGTCGTGACCGACCATTTCGGCAACGCCATTTATTTTTCGCGTTCAGCAATCCCATACACTCGCGATTCGGGCGATTTCCCGCATTTCAAACATACGGGCCTCTACGTGTACCGGCGCGAATTCCTGATGGGCTATTCCGAGCTTCCCGTGGGGCCGCTCGAAAAGGCGGAAAAGCTGGAGCAATTGCGCGCGCTCGAAAACGGTTTCACCATACGCGTGGTGGAAACGGATTACGAATCGATGGGAGTGGATACGCCCGCCGATCTCGAGCGAGTCCAGATGCTTCTCCGTGCCGGCCAGGCGACGGCCGATAAATCCGGGGTGCGAAATGCCTAAGACTTCTCACAATCCCGATAAATTTATTTTTGTCACCGGCGGGGTGGTTTCTTCGCTGGGCAAAGGCATCTCGGCGGCGTCCATCGGGTGCCTGCTGGAAAGCCGCGGGCTCACGGTTTCGCTGCAGAAATTCGATCCGTATCTCAACGTCGACCCCGGCACCATGAGCCCGTTTCAGCATGGTGAAGTTTTCGTCACCGACGATGGCGCGGAGACCGATCTCGATCTGGGCCACTACGAACGCTTCACGCATTCACCGCTCACGCGCGACAACAATCTGACCAGCGGCCGCATTTACGAACAGATCATCCAGCGCGAGCGGCGCGGCGATTATCTTGGCAAGACGGTGCAGGTGATCCCGCACGTCACCAACGAAATCAAGGCCGCTGTGAAGAAGCTGGCCGGCGATGTGGACGTGGTGATCTGCGAAATTGGCGGCACGGTGGGCGATATCGAATCGCTGCCGTTTCTTGAAGCCATCCGCCAGGTTCGCCATGAAGCGGGCCGTGAAAACTGCATCTTCGTTCACGTGACACTGGTGCCGTGGATCAACGCCGCGCAGGAGCTCAAAACCAAGCCCACGCAGCACAGCGTGAAAGAACTGCGCGCGCTCGGTATTCAGCCCGACATCCTGCTGTGCCGCACGGAACGTCCGCTGCCGGTGGAGATGAAGGACAAGATCGCGCTTTTCTGCGACGTGGATAAAGACGCGGTGATCGCGGCGAAGGACGTTTCGTCGGTCTACGAAATTCCGATTGTCTTCGCGGAAGAAGGCGTGGACGAGATCATCCTCCGGCACCTGGCTCTGGACGCCACCGGACCCCGGCATCTGGATGAATGGAAAGCCATGCTGTACCGGATGCAGCATCCGCGCGACACCGTTGATATCGCGCTGGTGGGCAAGTACGTTGAGTACGAAGATTCGTACAAGAGTCTGAAGGAAGCGCTGCTGCACGGCGGCACCGCGCACAACGTGAAGGTCAACATCCACTGGATCGAAGCGGAAGCTTTCGAAAAGGGCAAGCTGGAGCGCGAACTGGAGATGTATGACGGCATTCTGGTGCCGGGCGGTTTCGGCAAGCGCGGCATCGAGGGAATGATTAACGCGATTGAGTTCGCGCGTGTCCAGAAAGTGCCGTATTTCGGCATTTGCCTCGGCATGCAGACCATGGTGATTGAGTATGCGCGCAACGTCTGCGGGCTGACGGATGCGGATTCCACCGAGTTCAATCCGGTCGCGCCGCATCGCGTGATTTATAAGCTGCGGGAGCTCAAGGGAATCGACGAACTCGGCGGCACCATGCGGCTGGGCGCGTGGCCCTGCGTGCTGAAACCCGGCAGTTTCGCGGAACAGGCATACGGCGCGACCGAGATCAGCGAACGCCATCGCCATCGGTTCGAGTTCAATCGCGAATTTGAGGAAGTCCTCACGTCGCATGGCCTGAAAATTACGGGCGAGACCCCGAACGGCACTTACGTGGAGATCTGCGAAATTGCCGGGCACCCGTATTATCTGGGCTGCCAGTTCCATCCGGAGTTCAAGTCGAAACCGCTCGAGCCGCATCCGTTGTTCCGGTCGTTTGTGGGGGCGGCCCATAAGTTCCGCGAGCATCGTTTGGCGAGGCAGATGGCTCCGCTGCTGCCCGATACGGAATAGTTCGCATGGCGATTCGTTTCGAAGATTTTTCAGACCCCGCGCGTCTGGTCCTGCTGGCCGGGCCGTGCGTCATCGAAAGCGAAGAGCACGTCAACCGGATGGCAGACGCGATTTCCGCAATTGCTGCGGCCGAGGACTTTCCGTACGTCTTCAAAGCATCGTTCGATAAAGCGAATCGCACGAGTCTGCAGGGCTATCGCGGTCCCGGCCTGACGGAGGGGCTGCGAATTCTCGGCTCGCTGAGGAAGCGCGGGTTTTCGGTGGTGACCGACGTCCATGAGCCCTCGCAGGTCGCGCCCGCCGCGGAAGCTGTCGATGTCATCCAGATTCCGGCTTTTCTCTGCCGCCAGACGGATCTGCTGCTCGAAGCGGGGCGCTCAGGGCGGATCGTCAATGTCAAAAAAGGGCAGTTCGTCGCGCCGCACGATATCCATCACGCGGCGGATAAGGTGGCGTCCACGGGTAACCGGCAGGTGGTGCTCACGGAACGCGGTTCCACGTTCGGTTACAACAATCTGGTGGTCGATATGCGCGGCCTGCGCGTGATGGCGGAGGCGGGCTGGCCCGTGGTTTTCGACGCCACGCACAGCGTCCAGTTGCCCAGCGGTGGAGGCGGCGCATCGGCGGGGCAGCCGCAGTTTATCGAGCCCCTGGCTTCGGCGGCGGTAGCAGTCGGGATTTCCGGCATCTTCGTGGAAGTGCATGACGACCCGGCAAAAGCGCTCTCGGACGGCCCGAATGCACTCCGTTTGGATCTTTTACCTGGCTTTTTGCGCCGGATGCGCCGGATTCATGAGGCGGCACATTCGGTCTGAACGCTTTCGCAGGGTGGAGCGTCATAAACTTGGAGAGGCAATCTCATGTTTTCCGACCGACTTCTGTCAACCATTTCCCAACGCCGACGCAGAAATCCACGAGCAGGGTTTTCGCTCATCGAACTGCTGATCGTCATCGCGATCATTCTGGTGATTCTCACCGTCGCAATCCCCAAATTTTCCAAGGCCGTGATGGGCGCGCGCGAAACCGGCGCCGTGAAGGCGATCACGACCATCCACACCGCGCAGGTGCAGTATTACTCCAGCTATAACCGCTTTGCGGCGTCTTTGCAGGAACTGGGACCGCCCGCGAGCGGAGCGGACGGACCGTCGGCTGCCGGTCTGATCGAGCGCGATCTGGCGAGCGGCGACAAGGGCGGGTATAAATATACGCTTACGGCGACAACCACAGGTTACGCGATTACAGCTGTCCCGGATCAATATGGAACCAGCGGGAGCAAGACGTATTTCTCGGATCAGGGCATGGGAGTGCACGTTCACAACGGACAGGAACCGGCCACGGTGAACGATCTGCTGCTGGGCGAAACAGCCCCAACGCAACAATCCAAGTAGGCACCAGCTTGTCCCGCGCGATTCGGATCGGGCTCATCACCGCTGCTGTGGGATTGGGGGCGATGATTTTTGCGGCGTTGCGCGTTGGCGGACCAGCCCCGACGCCGGTGCGGGCACTAACAACCATCGAGACGGCGGAGTTGCAATATTATGCAACCCACGGGCGCTTTGCTGCCGCGCTGCGGGAGTTAGGGCCGTCAGGGGACGGACTAATTGAGCAGGATCTGGCGAATGGCGAAAAAAGCGGGTTCCAATTCGACCTGACGGGGACGCCCGCAGGTTATGAAATCCGCGCTACGAATGGGCGCAAGACCTATCTCGCCGATCAAAACCACGGAATTCAGATTCAATAGCTACGCTACGGCAGCCCGCTCGCGAGTCTTCCGGACGTTATCGGTATCCTGCCCCGGCTCGCCGTCGCATTCGGCCACGATTGTCGTCACGGGCGAATCGGGCGCGGTCTTCGGGAGCCCCACAAAACGAACCCGCAGATCTTCCTGAATAACCTTGACCGGCGCTCCGCTTCGAAGCAGCTTCGCGCTGAGGACCTTCATTTTCGGTCCTGCGATGACAACTTCCTCGCCCGGCCAGAAGTGTACATGTGTATAAAGCGTGTTGCCGATCCGCGTGAAGTTCTCATACGCCGATCGCTTCACGTTGCAGGGTTCCCCCTTGTAAATACTGGCTCCGTTGCCATCCATCCACTTGCCCACTGCCTGCATGACCTCGACGGTCGGCTCCGGGATGGACCCATCGCCGCGCGGCCCGATATTCAGCAGATAGTTGCCGCCATCGCGCGCGCAGGTGATCAGATTTCGCACCACGGTCTTCGGCGATTTCCAGTTGTCGTCAGTCGCCTGATAACCCCAGCTGTCGTTCAATGTCATGCAGGATTCCCAGGCGCGGCCTCCGGTTTCGGCGGTGATGCGCTGTTCCGGCGTGGCGAAATCGCCCTGGAGGGCGTTGCGATTGTTGACAATGATTTCGGGCTGGAGATCGAACACCATCTTGTTCATCTTTTCCGACTCCCAGGTCTGGACATTGAGCGGCCACGAGACGTCATACCAGAGCACGCCGACCTTACCATAATTCGTCATGAGTTCGCGGATCTGGCCGTGGATGTAATCGACAAAACGGCGGCGCGCGGCTTCGTCGGTGAGACAGCGCGCGCCATCGGGGTGATGCCAGTCCATCAGCGAATAGTAGAAGCCGGGGGTAAGACCTTCAGCGTGCGCGGCTTCGACAAATTCGGCAACCAGATCGCGGCCAGGTCCCTGCTTCGGCGCGCAATAGTTCGTTAGCTTCGAGTTGAAATTACAGAAGCCTTCGTGGTGCTTGGTCGTCATGACCATGTACTTCTGGCCAGCCTGTTTGGCAAGCTTTGCCCAGTCGCGGGCGGCGTTGGGTTTGGGTTTGAATTGTTTGGCCAGCAGTTCGTATTGCTTGACCGGGATAGCTTCGTCTTCCATCGCCCATTCATGGCGGCCGATCACGCTGTAAAGACCCCAGTGGATGAACATGCCGAAACGGGCGTCGCGCCACCATTTCATGCGCTCGGCGCGGGTAGCTTCCTGGCGAGGATCGGGTGGCGGCGCCGGTGGCGTCTTCGCCGCAGGAGTTTGCGCCTGCAACTGGAAAGCCGGGCTGATTAATTGGCTGGCGCCCATCAGGGCGGCGGACTGCGCGATGGCGGCACGACGGGAAAGTTTCATAGGCTGCAAATACAGCTTATCTCCCGGTGCCCGCCCGCGCAACCGCCTCCCGTTTCTCAAGTGCCGGTGGCGGCCACCAGACGGATGCCGAACTGCCGCTCCAGATCGTAGACCACACCATGTACGGTCCCGGTTCCATTCGCAATCGCGAGTTTACGGACGCGGACGTCTTCGACAAATTGCGGATTGGCAGCCTCCGCACGACGGTTCGCAATCGACCGCAGGCGGGCTACTTCGAGATCCGGCGGCTCGGTCGCAGGGGGAATTGCCGCGAAATCGGTGCGAATCTTCGCTTCGGTCGCGGCACTGATGGAGTAATTCTGCACCCGAATATCGAACATCAGGGCGACAGCGCGCTCGGTCGAGATGCCGAACCGCGCGCAGAGCTGCAGCGCCGCCGTGTGAATCGCCGCCGCGTGTTCTACCTGAATCGCCTGAAATTCCGGCGTGCGGCCGAGAGCTTTGAAAAGGCCCTTCCAGGGTTCGAAAATATTGTGGCGGAGCCGGTCCTGTATGCGGCGCGCCCAATCGAGCTGGGCGGCAACCGGCGATGCAAGCATGGAGCGGACGTCATTGAGACGGTCATGAAACAGCCCGTTCATCACGTCTTCGTGCTGTGACAGCATTTCCGCCAGCAATGGCTGCAATGAGCCCTGGCCCAGATTCCACTGGGCGACGCCGAAGCTCAGGCCCTGGCCATCGAAATCGCCGCTGAGGCCCGCGTAGCAATCCGGAGCAGCCATCGACGTCTCGAAAGTCCCCGTGAGAGCGAGGCAGCGCTGGGCAAGCGGGGTGCCCGCGAGGGGCGAGGCAGCCGGTGCGGCGGCAGGAAACAGTGCGCTCCACGTCTTATCGCCCACCACGCCATCGGGTGCGAGGCCGTGGGATTTCTGGAAGGCTTTAATGGCGGATTCGACGCCTCCGCCGAAAAGATTATCCGCGCCGCCCGTATAGATGCCGAGTTCGCGCAGGCGAACTTCGAGGTGGCCGACGTCGGGGCTGGTAGATCCGAGATGGAGAAGCATAGGCATGTCCTGCCCGAATCTAACCATGACGCCCACAAAAATCGCCTTCTGAAAATCGTCTGTTTTCCCGGCAAGTCGATGTAAACAGGAGATTGAAAGTTTTTCAAAATTCCTGTGAATGGGCTGGTGAGGGCTTGCCAATTCGCCCCTGACAGGATGGCAGGTGATCGCCAGGGCGTCCGAGTGACTTCCCGTGATGCCTGTAACAGAAATGCCGGACGCGGTTTGACTGGGACGTCCGCGTGCTGTAGCATTCAGGCGGGAGACATCTTACATGAGACGCGAATACTTAGTTGGCTGCGCCATCGGACTATTCATACTGCTGGCGGGATGTTCGGATACGCCGGCCCCGACGGCAGATACATCGGCGGCGGATCAGAAAGCCATTAAGGACGGAGAAGTCGCCTGGAGCGCCGACTGGGGTTCGAAAGACATAGATAAGCTCCTCAGCCACTACGCCGATGGCGCTTCACTGATGCTTTCCGACCAGCCGCTGGCGCAGGGCAAGGACGCTATTCGGGCGGCGCTTCAGGGAGTGTTGGCGGACACGAATCTGGCGGCGGGTTTTACCACTTCTTCGGTGGATGTATCGAAGAGCGGGGACTTCGCGTACACGCAGGGCGTCTTCACCATGACGAAGACCAATCCGCGGACAAAGAAGCCGGAGACGGCAACGGGCAAGTACGTCATCGTCTACCGGAAGCAGGCTGACGGGTCGTGGAAAGCGGTAGCCGACATCGGCAACGCGGATGCGCCAGGCACCTCGCTGACTACGGCCAGAAAGAGCACGCCCGCGAAGAAAAAGAGAAAGAAATAGTGCGGTCAGGCTGCGTTGGATAAGAGAACTACCGCGTCACCGGCCTGGATGATGCCGGTGCGAATGACGCGCGCGTAAAACCCGCCGAGCGCCCAACAGGGAGACCGGAAATCGCGCGCCTCGCAGAGCTCGTCGTATAACTCCGCCTTGATGGCAGGTCCGTAAACGTTGAGGTTGACGCAGGGGGCTCGCAGCTTCGTCAGTTCGATGACGGCGTCCTGCCCAAGGCGGTATCTTTGCCTCGCCCGCCAGAGGTGCGGATCGAGACCGGAAACGGTCAGGTTCTCGCCGATCGCGCCGTAGAATACCGGAAAGCCGCGTGCGGCCAGATCGTCGATAATTTCCGCCGAGGCCATCAGTACGGCCTTCATTGGCCCTCCGTGGATCATGCGATTACGGCAACGGTCGCCATCCACCGATGTCTCCATTAACATAACGGGGCCGGCGACAGGACGTTTCGGCAGGCCCCCGTTCGAGCGATTAATCTGTTTGAGAATTCCGGTCACCGGCCACTCTTGTCCGCAAGTCGCACTCGCCATGCGAAGCGGCAAAACGCCAGGAATACCAGGAGCAGGGGAACCAGACACCACAAACCCCGCAAGCCAAGCAGCTTCCCGGGTAGCGACGATGCCAGAAGCTGGCCGGCAAGCAACTGGCGAATGCAATCGAACACCGGGTTTACAAGCGGAGGAGGAGGTGCGCCGTCGACTGAGGGGATCATCACGCCTACTGCGGTTGGAGCCAGCACAAATACCGCGGAAATCGCGGCGAGGCAACCGGAAACGATCGGGAACCGCCGGTAACCAGTCAGCGCGAAAGAGTAAAGGAACGGTGTCGCCGGCATCAGATAACGCGGACCGAAGGACGCGCCGGACGCCCAGTAATTGAACGTCATGTTGAATGAGAAGAAGCCACCGACGACCAGCAGAGCAACAAGCGTTTTCGGGCTGGCCGCCCGGATTCGCGGCGGCCACCGCAATGACAGCAGGCCGATCAGGAGGACAGGGCAGCAGTAGAACAGTCCCCGGAAAGGATGCAGGGTGAGCCAGTAAATCCGCATTGGCTGCGGCCACTGGAGGACTCCGAACAGATATCCGGTGTGAGTGAATTCCTGTGACTCGACCGTCAAATCGGTGACAAAAATGTTACCAAAACACAGGAAATCGTATCCCGCCAGCAGCAGGCTTATCGGTATGAGCCCCGTCAGGAACATTGCGGCGTTCCGGCGATTCCGCATGAGGAGGTATCCCAGAAAGAGCGCCGATACCGGCGTCGCCAGAGATTCAGTCAGGACACCCAGTCCTGAAAGCAGGCCGGCGATTGCGGCACAGCGCGGCGTCAGTTCGGGGCCGGACAAAAGATGCCATGCTCCAAACAAAAGGCACGCGATCAGAATGTGGTTCATCATGACGCCGGAATACGGCAGAAGAAGAGATCCTCCGCCGAAGGCGCTCGCCAGAAAAAATGCCTCCCACGTGGAGGCGCCCCTCCGCCGGAAATGGTGGAACAGGATCAGCAGCAGGATTACCCCGGGGACACCGCTCAGCAGGAAAGTCAGGACGTACGCGTTTCTGGTCGTAACGAGCGGCTTGGAATTGGGGTTCGGCCACACCAGGCGCTCGGCTCGATACATCGCCCAATAAAAGGGTGCGCCGAGGAAAGACATTCCTGGCAGTTTGTTCGAGTAGACGCGCCCGTCATAATACCCGACGTCTCCGGTGTTAGAGGCGAAGTCGGTGATGTCGAACCTGCCCTCTTCAACGATCGCCCTGATGCTATCGAACTGGCTGTTCTGGTTCCAGCCCGGACCCTGAAAAAAACAGGCGTAAAGAATGCCAAAAAAAACACGCCAGAGCAACCAGCGCATGACGATCAACCCGGCGTGGCGAATGGCCGACAGGGTTTGGCGTCTCCCTTTCCCGTGAAGAATTGACCATGGGAGTCTGGAGTGTAACACGCGGCGGGTTCGGTCCGATCTGAGTTCATATTTTCCGCGAACAGGAGCGCGCTAACCTCACAGTTTGGATAACCTGACGCACTCGCTGGTTGGACTATTTCTCGCGCGGGCCGGATTCAAACGCGCCACACCGTATGGCACCGCGATCCTGGTGGTAGCGGCGAACGCTCCCGATATTGACGTCATCTCCTGGTTCTGGGGACGCCCGACATGGCTCCACTGGCATCGCAATATTACGCATTCGCTGGCGGGCGCGCCTGTCATGGCTCTGCTGACTGTGGCGTTCATCGCGCTGAGTTGCCGGCGGCAGAAGATTCACTGGTGGCCGGCGTTTCTGATTGCGCTGCTGGGCGTAGCCTCGCATCTTCTGCTGGATCTCACGAATGCCTACGGCGTGCGGTTGCTGCTGCCGTTTTCAGGCCACTGGTCGCATCTGGATCTTACGCCGGTGGTCGATTTTGCGATCTGGATTATTCTGCTCCTCGGCGTGGTCGCGCCGGCGATGTCGCGCCTGGTGGGCTCTGAGATCGGTGAGTCCGGCAGGGGCCGCGGAGGCGCGAGTGGCAAGGCGGGTTGGGCAGTGGCGGCGTTGCTTCTCCTGACCGCTTACGATTACACGCGCAGCGTCTTCCACGCGCGCGCCACCAATATTCTCGATTCGCGCATTTACAACGGACTCGCACCAAGAAGAGTGGGTGCGTTCCCGACCTCGAATCCGATGGTGTGGAGAGGCATCGCGGAAATGAGCAACGCGTACGTTGACGTGCCGGTGGATCTGCTCACTAATTTTCATCCGTCCGACGGCGTCACCTATTACAAGCCGCCGCGAACGCCGGCTATGCAGGCCGCGATGGCGACGTATCCGTTTCAGATGCTGCTGGAGTTTGTGCAGTATCCGCTCTGGGTGTTGCAGCCGGCCATCGACAACGGCACAGACGGAGGCACGCGCGTGTCGTTGATCGACCTGCGGTTTGGAACGCCGACGCAGTCCGGTTTCGCGGCCACGGCGTTGGTGGATAAGAACAACCAGGTACTGGAATCGGCGTTTGGATTGGGCGAGGTGAAGGTTCGTTGACGGCCGGATCGGAAAAGCTCACGCGGACGAAGTCCGGTGGGCGGGTTCGCGCCGCCGACCTGGAACGCAACGCGTCAGGCAGGCCCTTGTGCCGGTGGTGCCGCGCCGAAACTCCGCCGCGGCGCCGCACGTTTTGTTCTGACGCATGCGTTCACGAGTGGAAACTCCGCACCGATCCAGGCTACCTGCGCGAGCGCGTGCTGGCGCGCGATGCCGGAGTCTGCGCGACATGCGCGGTGGATACCGTTGCGCTGCGGCGTGACATGCGTCGGCTGGATTTCGCGGCGCGGCGGAAATTCCTGAGAGAGTGGGGGCTGACGGAAAAGAGCCGGAAATCGTTGTGGGATGCGGACCACGTCGTACCGGTTGCGGAAGGCGGGGGACAGTGCGACCTTGCCAACATGCGGACTCTTTGCCTGAAGTGTCACCGCATGGCAACAGCTGAACTGCGGGCGCGGCTTCGGGCTACTTCTTGAAAAGGCTGCGATCTGTTTGACAATTCCCGGCATGAATTATTCCGTCCGCCGGCGACCCATTCACGCCGAAACGACGCCGGCGAAACTTCGTTCCATCGCCTTCGGCAACATTTCCGCATATGGAGCCACATAGCGCAGCGTTTGCCGAAGATCGCGATGCCCCAGTGCGCGGGATACCAGAAGCACATCGCCCGCCTCCCGATGCAGCGTTGTGGCAAAGCCCGCGCGGAACGAATGAATGGTCAGTTCCGCTCGCAATCCCGCGACCGCCTTCCACCGATCGAAGCGGGCGTTGGCCTGCCGCGTTGTGAGGCTTCTCCCCCGGATACGGCCCGGAAAAAGCTTCACCCGCTCACGGTTCTGCCGACATGCCGGATCGCCGCGAAGCTCCTCCAGCAGGAGTGCAAGCGGGCGCACTACCGGAATGACCCGGGCCTGACGCCCCTTTCCGTTGTTCAGCCGCAGAAGTCCATTCGACCGGTCGTAGTCGGAAATATTCAGTTGAAGCGCTTCCGCTCTCCGTACGCCCGTCAACGCGTACATGGCGAATAAAGCCTGATCGCGCAGACGAAGGGGATCGCGGGAATGACGGATCGTTGCCAGAAGCAGGCATGTCTCCGGTATCGTGATGGGCGGCGTTGGAGGAGAGTCCACCCTTGCCAGTCGGAGAAGCACTGCCGGATTCCGCGAAACACGGCCGGTCTCGAACGCCCATCGAAAGAAAGTCTTGAAAGTGCTTCGATGACGGTTGAGCGTGACCTCCGATTTTTTCGGACGTGACGCAGTCAGGCGGACTATGGCGGCGTCCAGCACTTCGCTCGAGATAGTGTCCAGGGTTTCTGTGTCGGGAAGCAAATCGCAAAGCACTTGAAGACTGCGAGTGTACGATTCCAGCGTGGCCCAGGATCTGCCGTTAGCCTGAAGGTGAATTCTATAGTTGTCGATGGCGAGTTGAAATGACGAAGGGCCAGCCGGTCCGGTGTATGTTGACGGTGTCTCCATGTGAAGAATAGACGGCGCGCCTGATGGACCCAGTGTCGAAATGCCTCTTCGGCCGATTCTCGCTTCGGCGCTTGCGACATTTCCCTCGCGAAAAACCGTCGGAGCGGCACCAAGCGAACCCACGGTATGCTACCCCACGCGTCATCGGCACACATTTTCGAACTTTGCCCGATCTGCTCCGTGAAGGAGGCCCAAATTGACCTTTGCTTTCAGGAGGCTACGCAACTATCGCAACCGGGTTCGATGAAAATGTCGCAAATCGATTTGCGCGATTCCGCGCAGAAACGGCAAGTGACTGACTCTAAATTAGTTGCTTTTGAGGTCGGGACGGGTCAGAATGTTAACCCTAATGGCAGACTTTGTTTCGGAGGACTTCCCAGAATACCCGTTCTGGGAACAGAGCTTTTAAGGTGTTTACGGCTCTGGTCACGGATTGCGCCTCCCGACAAGTGAAGTCCGCTCTTCCAACCGGACAAGGCGTTGTTCGTGACCTTCGAGCTTCAGCTCGATACGATCGAGCCGGAGGATGATTTGGTCCAGATCTCGCCGCAGCTCGTTGAAGCGGTGACCCATATCCTGCCGAAGATCGTCGAACCGTTTGTTTTGCGACCACGACGCAATCCAGATTGTGGCGACCAGCGTGATCATGATAGGCAACGCGATCTGAACGAACGGAATCTGCAGGAACGGGTTCATCTCGTGCGGCCTCCTTTACACGGCACACCGCGGTCGCATTCCTTCGGCGACAGGCGCAACATCCCGTAAGTTCAGGATACCACTTTTGGAATCCGGCATATTCGGGGGCCGGGAGGCAAGGAAGACAAGGTTAAGCAGAGCCGTTATGTACTTCGCTAACGGCTTCCCGCAGGCGGTCCCGGACCAGAACGCAGTACCCTGCCAACCGGGGATATACATCCTGATCGGCAATGGCGCTCAGGCTGAGATCCTTCTGGTGGATCAGTGAGAAAACGAACCGGGGCGCACGAGTTGTGCGGAGGTAATGCTTTCTGAGTTTGGCTTCGACTTCAAATTTGTACTGCGCCGCCCGAGTCGCGGGAAGCGAGTCAAACTCGGAACGATGACCCGGCGACAGGAGTCGCTCGACGGCATCCCTGAAGAAGCTCCATTGCCGCGCTTTCGGTCTTCCGGTCACGGCACGCACCGACAGAAGGGCAAGCATCTGATTTCGGCAGGCGGCGGCCATGCTTCTGACCTGTTCTGGGGCGAGATACTCCACGGGTTGCCACTACTTTGAATTTGCCACACCGGAACGCAAATGAGAATCTCCAATTGGAATAAAACATTTGATCCACGCAATGTTTCTCTTGTTTCCCGCGCGCGCATTGCTTAGTGTGTGTGCAGGGGCTTCCCCCCACGTAACGCCTGACCGGCGAAATTACCCCGCAAGCGAGGACGCTATGCCAAGATGTTTTCTCACCGGAATCGAAATCGAGCTTCAGGAATCGTGGCTTCTCGACCGTGGCGCGGGAAAGAAGGCAATTCGCCGTCTGCGTGAGCGGCTCGCCGCCGTCGAGCGTCTCGTTTCGCAACTAAGCGCACTGGACGAAGTTTCAGTATTCGATCGCCGCTCCCGGAGCGACAAGGTCCGGCAAGAGAGACGGCTGATATGTTCCGGCGTGGCGGCGGCGCTGTCCGCTTCACACCCGGAGTTCCCGCTGCTGATCTCGTGGAAGACTTTCGCCGGCAGACGCCCGCCGGTTTTTCCCAAACCAACGGAAACCAGTCCTCCGATTCCGAAGAAGCAACCGGGTCAGACAAGAAATGGAACGACCGCTTCCGGAGGTGAAATGCACGGAGGGAAATCCGTAGCGATTTTGGGCCCGGTCGATACGGCAAGCGAGGATGGACATGCAGCCCGTGTTGAATGAAACCCTGGCCGTCCTCGGCCGCGGAGCGCACGCAGCCTCTGCCGCCATGCGCGAGGCCTTGCGCTTCAAGACCCGAAGGGGCTCCCTGATCGTCCATGATGCGTCCGGGAGAGGAGCCATGATCCTGTCCGCCGCTAACAAGATGGCTCTCGAACGGAGGCGCGTGATCTGGGTTGACCTGGCAGACAGACGGCATCCGGTTTCGTTGTTTCAGCCGCGGCGTTCCGAACACCTGCGGCGGATCTGGGCGAGAGTCCTGCAACACATTTGTGCCGCGTCAAAATCCGGTGTTGGCCATTCCGCTTTGGAATGGGCCGCTGAAGCCGCGTGGTCGCTCTCGGCGGAGGGGTCTGTCGGACTTGGCGCATTGATGCGGTGTCTCTCCTCGCCGGAAATGCGCCGATGGTTTCTCGATAGCAGGAACGAGCCCTCGGATTTGGGGAAGCTTCTCGATTCTCTGGCATGGGCGCTCTCGTTCCCCTCCGTTCACGCTGTATCGGAGGGGGAGAATCGCGGGAATCTGCTCGAAGTTTTTGGGAAGCCTTCGGTGGTGTGGCTGGAATCCGCTACTGAGCATTTTGAGCCGAAGGAACACCTCCTGGTGCAGGTTCTTGTCGAGGCGGCCATAGAGGACGCCCTCCTCACGCTCGCCTCCGAACCGGATCGCTGGATGGAGACAATGAAGGCGCTGACGGTCGTCCATCTCTATCCAGCGGCGGCGGTGGCGTTGCCGCCGGAAACCTGGGTGAACGCGCATCGCGGACTGGTCCGCCACGTGGGCGTCCACCGCTACGAACCAGACCGTCCGCTGCCGCCTCAGATTCTTCCGTGGGCGCAACGGGGTGAGTTTCTCTGGGTCGCGGGGCCTTCCGGCCAGGCACTCGGGAAATGCCACGGTAGTTGGCTCTCCAGTACGGAAGCGGAGAGAATCGGGCAACTGGAGAGAGGCGAACTGTGGCTGCGCTCCAACCGATCCGGAAGGGTTATGGTCACCCGGCTTCGGGATTTCGCGGCGGATCCCGGCATGGCCAATCGTCTGAGGTCACGTGCGGCGCACAACCGAAAAGTGGCTTCGATTGACCAGGTCGCGTATGCCGTAAAACTACTGGCAGCCCCGGCCGGCGCACAGCGGGAGCTGTATGCAAGCCTGTGCGAGGTTGAGACCCTGCGAACCGGCTGGTTCCGCGTGCGCGAATCGCGGTCCCGCGCCTCCGGTGTAGACCAGGTCACCGTCTCCTCTTTCGAGCCACACGCGGAGAGCGAGCTGGCCACGCTCGCGGGCTCGCTGATGTCGGGTCAATATCGGTGCAGGCCTCTGCGAAGAATTCCGATAGCAAAGCCCGATGGTGGAACCCGCAATCTCGGCCTTGCCTGCGTCCGCGACCGCATCGTGCAGGCCGCTGCGCTCGCTCTGCTGGAGCCGATCTTCGAGCCGGGGTTCAGCCGGTTCAGCTTCGGCTTCCGCCACGGCCGCAACGCTCACCAGGCGATTGCCGTCGCGCGGGCGATGATTGCGTCCGGGAAGCCATGGGTGGTGATTGCCGACATACGCAAATGTTTCGACAGCATCGATCATGGCGTTCTTCTCGGGCTGCTGGCGCGGAGAATCGCCGACGAGGAGTTTCTCGCGCTCATCCGGCATTGGCTGACCGTCGATGTGCTCGAATTCCGCGATCTTCTTCCCACGGAGGTGGGCGTGCCCCAGGGCGAATCCATTTCGCCGCTTCTCGCCAACGTTTATCTGGATCCGCTGGACAGGCACTTTGAACGGCTGGGAGTCTCATTCGTGCGTTACGCGGACGATTTTCTGATTCTTGGTGAAAGCGAAGAAGCTGTGCGGGGCGCGTGTGGGCGACTCGCCGATTTTCTTCGCGATGTCCTCCATCTGGAACTTAAACCAGCGAAGACATTCTGGGTCCCCGTATCTTCGGGTTTCGATTTCCTGGGATTCCGCATAGCGGATACTTCCATTACGGTCCAGCCGGAAAGAACCCGGACACTGCTCCGGCATCTTTCGGGCCTCATCCGCGGATTTGGTGCGGCAATCGATTCATTCGATCAGGCACGCGAATTGAGCCGTATCAACTCCATCGTCCGGGGTTGGCGTAACTATTTTCTCCTGCCGGGCGACGCGTCGCTTGCCACGCAACTGAAGGAACTCGATGCGAAGATCGACGAAGTTGCGTCCGCCGAGCTACCGGCAACCCTCCGGGACAATCCGGCGTGGCTGTGCAGAGAGAGGCTGTCTGCGGGAGAGCGCGGCAGGCACCACGATTCCGACCGGAGAGCTTCGCTGCAACCGGCGCAACCCGGTACAGGCTATCCGGGTGAAGACTATTCAGACGAGCAGGCTTCCGACAGCCCGGAAGATCGCGGCGCAGGGCCTCCGGGTGCCCGCGAACTCGTCGGCCACGCTCAACCATCCAACGCCGGAAGCGCGAACGGCGCAAGCTCAAAGCTGCAGCCATTTGTCGGGGCCACAATCGAGGATGGCGGAAGGCTCTACATACTGACCCACGGCGTCTACGTGTCTGCTAACAACGGAGAGCTGGTTCTCAGGAAGAGGCGGCAGGAAATTTACCGCCGCCCGATAAGCAGGATTAGTCTGGTTTACCTGCAGGGCTTCGGCATCAGCGTATCCGTTGACGCTCAGGTTCAGCTCGCCGAGCATGATGTCCCCGTGGTTCTGGCGCTTCCTTTGGGGAACCCGGTTGCAATTGTGAACCCGATAGAGACGTCAAGATCGTCCATCCGAAGATTACAGGCCATTCGACGTGACGAGCCTGACGTGATCAAGACGGGAATGAGCATGATCGCCGCCAAGATATCCAATCAGGCCGCCGTGCTGAAATACTTTGCGAAATACCGCAAGCGGACCGAGCCGGCAGCGGCGGTCTCGCTGGCCAAAGCCGCCGAAAATATGCAGGCACTGTCGGAGAGCGTCATCGGGCTTAACACCGGAGAAGCGAATATTCGTGGGGCCGCAATGGGCTTTGAAGGGCATGCGGCGTCCATTTACTGGCGTCAGGTGGCTACTCTCGTCCCCGGCGATCTGGGCTTTGGCGGGAGAATCACGCTTGCGGCAAACGATCCGGTCAATCAGTGTTTGAATTACATTTACGGAGTCCTGTATGGAGAGGTGTGGCGCGCGGTCGTGAAGGCCGGCCTCGACCCGTATTTTGGCTTGGTTCACGGTTCTGTGCGCGATCAGGGGAGTCTTGTTTTCGATCTGATTGAGGAGTTTCGCGCACCGTTCGCGGACAGGGTGCTGTTGGGCATGCTGGGGAGGGGTTTTCGTCCTGAAATTGGAAGACGCGGTTTCCTGAGGACCCGGTCGAAACGTCAACTGGTGCGCAGCTTTACCAAACGATGGTCGAAAGCGATGCGGTATCGCTCGCGGAAAATGGCCCCTGTCGATTTGCTCACCGCGCAGGCGAACAGCCTTGTCAAAGTCTTCAGCCGGGAGGGTGGCTATCATCCGTACCGAATGCGTTGGTAACAGGTCCTGCGGCTGTCCTTACTCTGGTGCCTCGTACGCTTGGGGCTACTTCTTGAAAAGGCGGTTGAAGGCGTCGCGGGCGTCCATGGCGTTGCTGGGCGCGGGAGCGTTGACGCCGGGAATCGTTTGCCGGCCCGCATTTTGTCCCGACACTTCGCGGGCGACCGTCACACGCGGCGAAAAAAGGGTGCATAAGTTCGCCTGATCCTTAATCGGGATGCGGACGGGTATTGGCTTCATGCACTGGAAGCGGGTGGAAGATTCGAAGTGCACGCACTGCTTGCAGCAGTGCAGCGCCACTCCGCACTTCGGGCAGGGTCCTGTGAAATCGGTTCCGGGGGGCAGCGTGGCGGCGCAGCTATAACAGCGCGAAGCCGTCACCGCCTGGACAAGGCGTGGGAGGCGCGGGCCGGTAATATCGAGAGGCGGACGTGGACCGGAGGGCTTGGGCCTCTGCCCGTTGCCGTTTCCATTGCCGTTTCCGTTTGAGTGGTAATCGCTGTCGCTATAGCCGTGCTGTCTGTATTTACGATCGGAGTCCATGAAGGCTCAAAACTCCTGGTTGAGATTCACTACTGGCGCTGGATGTGGACGGGGGGCCAGACACACTTTATCAAGGATTGATGGTTCTAAAGCCTTAGAGGGCATCCCGGGCTGGACCGCACCGGATGTCCGTTGAGTACACCTCATATTTACCACGGAATGTTCCCGCTGTACAGTACACCCTTGTAAATAATGATTGACTCACAAAGGATATTAGTTACAGAAATGTTGCCGAAGGGTCCGGAAAAGGCTCTATTCCGTACCAGAAGGTAGTACCAGTGGATCGTGAAGGCGGACCCTCGGATCGTGGCCGATGAGCGCGAGGGAGGCGGAATACCCTGGCGGGGCGGCGAGATCGCAGACGCGAAGATCGGCGTCGTGCCGGTCAAATAGGGCGCCGCCGACCGCTTTCGACGTGGCTTCGCGACGTGTCCAGGCCCGGTAAAGGCCGGCTTTTGTGTCCGGCAAATCCACCTCGCCGAGCCTCTTGAGAAGGGCGGGCATATTCACGTCTTCGCGGATTCGTTCGATGTCCACGCCGACGGGAACCCCGCGCGTAACGGCGATCATCGCCCAGCTGCCAGCGTGCGAAAGACTGAATTCGATATCGCCGCCACTCCCTACTGACGGCTTCCCGTGCGGTCCAAAAGCAAACCGAAGCTCTGCTGCCGCGATGCCTGTGGGCCGCGCCAGAATGAGACGCAGAGCGGAGTGCGCGCGGGTCCAGCGAGTGCGGTCGCGGTCAAAACGGAAGCGCGCGGCGCGGAGTTGCTCGTCCGCGGAAAGGACGATCTCCGCATCCTCGTCGAGCGAAATCAGCCAGACGTCCACGTCATGTGCCTGAGTCAAACTCTATGGTACGGTAAGAAAATCAATGAAACTCTGTGTAATCCTTGGGATCCTCACAGGCATTGTGTGCGCACAGACGCCACAAACCGCGCCAGCACCTACGGCGCTTCCACTGCCACAACAAGAAAGCATTATTGTCACCGGCGTTGCGCAGCCCGCACCGCTCGATGAGGCCGATCGGGACGTGGGCTTTTTGCCCTTGCCCGAAAAAGAGCGGCCTCTTTACGATTCCTGGTTCGATCTGCTCGGGACCGATGCGGCGCTCGATCTGCAGGAGCGCGCGCCTGGCGGTTTCATGGCGGATCTCTCAATCCGCGGCGGGAGCTACGGGCAAACGCTGGTTCTGCTGAACGGCATGCGCATCAGCGACGTGCAGACGGGCCATTTCAATCTGGATCTGCCGATACCGCTCGAAATGCTGACGAGCGTGGAGGTCCTGAAGGGCTCGGGGTCTACACTTTATGGATCGGATGCCATTGGAGGCGTGGTTAACGTGCGGACGGAGCCGCTCGAAGCGCCCGATTTGCGCCTGTTCACCAGCTTTGGAAACTTCGGCACGAACCAGCAGCATTTAATTGCCGATTACGGCGGGCCGCGGTTTTTCGAAGAGCTTTCGGTGGCGCGCGATTTTTCGGAGGGCTTTACGTACGACCGCGATTATCGCAATCTCTCGTTCGGTTCGCTCTCGTTGCTGAAATCGAAACTCGGCGCCACCAGCATCCTGCTTTCCTACGCTGACCGGCCGTACGGCGCGAACGAGTTCTACGGCGATTACCCATCGTGGGAGCGGATCAAAACCTGGTATACGGCGGTGCATCAGAATCTGGGCAGCAAGACGGAAGCGAACTTCGCTTACCGGCGACATACGGATCTGTTTGTGCTCTTCCGCTACGATCCGCAGATCTATACGAACCGGCATCTGGAAGATACATGGCAGGGCAGTTTGCGACGTCACGACGAACTGCCGCACCACGCCGTTCTGAGCTACGGCGCCGAGGGGCTTTCGGAATCGATCAACAGCACGAACCTCGGCATCCACAGCCGGACGCGTGGCAGTGCCTACGCGGTCTACGATCTCCGTTTTGCGAAGCGGCTTTCGTTTTCAGCAGGAATTCGCGAAGAGGTGTACGGATCGCGGCAGGTTGCGACCAGTCCGTCGGTCAGCGGGGCGGTCTGGCTGAATTCGATTTTCAAGCTGCGAGCTTCGGTGAGCCGCGCCTTCCGGCTGCCGAGCTTCACGGAGCTGTATTACTCGGATCCCGACGACCTGGGGAATCCGAACCTGAAGCCTGAGAGCGCCACCAGTTACGAGGGCGGCGCGGACGCCTACTTCACGAAGAAGATTCACGCGGCGCTGACGGTATTCCAGCGGCGCGATTCGAACGATATCGATTACGTGCGGGCGAATCCGGATGCAATCTGGGTGGCGACGAATTTCGATAAGCTGCATTTCACCGGCCTGGAGGCTTCTGCGGATTATACGCCGGTATCGGGGCAAACAATCGGAGTCGCGTTCACCGCATTGCGCGGACTCAGCACCAGCGACAGCATCCTGATGAGCAAGTATACGTTCAACTATCCTGTTGAGAGCGCCGTGGTGCAGTGGCGCGGGGCGATCGGCAGCCGCGTGATCGCGCGGACGCGGATCGGGATTGTGAATCGGCTGGAGCATTATCCGTATACGATCTGGGATGCGAGCGCCGGTTATGCAGTCGGGCGGGTGCGGCCTTACCTGCAATTGACGAATCTCACGAATGCCGATTACCAGGAGATTCTGGCGGTGGCGATGCCGTCGAGGGGGATTGTCGGAGGCATCGAATGGGTGTTCGCCGGGTCAAAGCACTAGCCTGGGAAACGTTCTGTCAGCGCGCCGGCGGCGAAGATCATCAGGTACGGTTCGAGGTACATGCGATGGCTGGTGTGTCCCCAGAAGATTGCGCAGCTTACGGCGAATGAGGCGATGAGCAGATAGATGCAGCTCTGAACGCGCCATTGGCTGCGTGATCGCCACATGCCGATCGGCGCCAACACGAACAGCGGCAGATACGACGCCAGATACACGGCTTCGAACGCGACGCCGTGCTCGGGGCTGAAGATCGGCGAGAAGGCAATCCACACCTTGTAGACTGCTCTTCGGGCGGTCAGCATCGGATTGGCGCGAATGAATGCCATGCCGCGATCCCAGAACCAACGGGTTTCGTGGATGAATTGCGGGTCGTGCAGTTCATAGAAGGCGTGGCGGTCGGCGGGCGGGACGTCGAGCCACTCCTCCTCCTGCGCGGCGTCGATGCTCTGTTGGGGAAAGTAGTCGAACGTCAGGCGGTGGTTCGAAGTCCAGAGTGAGAAGCCGCCGTTGGAATAGAGAATCGGCGCGCCTGTCAGTCGCCAGGTGCGAATCACCCAGGGGACCAATAACAGAAGCGCGCCGAGCGTCACGTAGAGCGTGGGGCGCAGCCATTGCTTACCGGCGCTTCTTGCCGCGAATGCGATCCAGAGAATTGCCAGAGGCACGTACGCCGCGAGGTTCGCCTTCGTAAGTACGGTAAGTGCGAGCGCGATGCCGGAACCGATCCACAGCAAGCGCGAGTTGGACTGGTTAGCGCGCAGCAACAGCCAGACGGTGAGCGCGACGACAAAGGCGAGAGTCGCGTTCTCCTGCAGCACGCCATCGTGCCAGACGTAATAGGGATACAGGGCTGCGTAGATCGCGGCGAGTAAACCGGCGGCGGGCGAAAACAGCAGCGCGCCGATGCGCCAGGTCATCCAGACCGTTCCCGCGCCGGCGAGCGCGCCCAACAGCATAACGCCCGTTTTCACGTTACCGGTCAGGATCGCTGCGGCCACGACTGTGGGATAGACAGGCGGGAAGAAGGCGCACAGCCTGCCCGGTTCCATGCAGTAACCGCCGCCGTGCACGAGCGTGTTCGCCATGAAGTAGTAGGCGGTGTAAGACCAGAAATGGTCGGGGCCGAGATACGCCGAAATCACGCGCAGCAGGAAGGCGGCAAGACACAGCAGCGGCAGAGTCAGGCGGCTGGCTGCGGCTCGCGCTAACACTTTACCTGCCGGTCCAGACGGGAGCGAGCCACGCGATCGGATTGGCAGGGTCGGCGCCCGGGGCATCGCCGCCGCCGGCGTTCCAGACTCTGACGAAGAAGTACTTGCCGGTTGCGTCGTCAATCGTGGGGGTCCAGTGAATGGCGTAGCCGGGAGTCGGTGTGTAGGTCTGGACGACTGTGCCTCCATCTTTCACGATGTCGATCTTCGTAATCTGATCCTTCGGGTTGGTGGTGTCGGGATCGGAGATGGAGATGTCGAATTTAAACTGCGTGGGGCTCTTCAGGGTCGATCCCATGATCGCGCCGTTTACTGTGTAGCGGGCCTGGATGTTCTTATCGAGCGACGCGTAAGTGCGGCGGTTCTTCATGGCGTCGAGAATGGCAGCTTTGGTTCTGCTCGTCGCCAGAACGAATGTCCGTGAGGTCTGTTTCGTGATGCCGGCGAGACCGTGGTTGTCGTTGCCGCAGATGGGCGAGACCTTCCAGCCGTGATCGAGCGCGGCGATGAAGGCCGGGTAGTGGATCTTGTTGTTCGAGTTGATGACTTCGAGCGTCGTCAGAATATCGGTGACTTTGGGGTCGCGATAATCCCAGTTGTTGTATTGCGTGGCGTCGGGATGGTTGAAGCTGGCGACGACGGGACCATCGCCGTTCGGCTGCGCGGTTTCCAGCCACTTGTAGAAATAGGGGAGATCGATTCCGGGCGCGAGAGCGTTCAGGATGCCGGTGCTGTTGTAGACGTTGAGATGGCCGGTGCCACCGGGACCATCGTTCTCGGAGTATTCGAAGCCGGCCAGTGCGACGAAGCGATCGTCCGTTGCCGCAGCCGCCTGCTGCTTCGTGTTCAGCCACTCGGGGTTGGTCGGACTCGGCGGGAGAAGGCCTGCGTCCTGCGAGTGATCTGTCGCGGCATAGAAATCATAGCCGGCCGCTTTGGCGGCGGCGAAGTGCGCTGACGGCGGCCCTTGAAACTTCTCCCAATCCGGCTTGACGGTCACACCCGGCGCGGGGATCTGAGAACCGTTGATGACGTAGATCCCCGGGCATCCCTGTCCTGCCGTTTTGACGTACCCATCGGACCACTTCGAAGCACCCGTGGCCGAATCTGTTGTGTAGGTCAGGATCCCCGCGCAGCCGTTCGTCGTGAGGTGATCGCCGTGCGACCAGGTGTAGGCCGTATGCGAGTGCGTATTGCCCGCATAGATGTGATATTCGGCAACGGGTGGATTTGTCTGAGCCGCGAGCAGAGTCGCGAAGAAGAGCGGAATGAAACAGCGCATGGGGCCTCCTATTGACCGCGTTCCATCAACAATACGACAGCCTGCGATTCGGCAGATCGGCCTTCGCCTACCGGGCCAACCCGCTCGGCCGTTTTGAACTTCACCGAAACCTGGTCCAGTGCCAGTGCCATCGTCTTTGCGAGCGACTCGCGAATCGGCAGACGGAAATCCTTCAGCTTCGGCTTCTCCAGGATGACTGTGGAATCGACGTTGACGATGCGATAGCCCGCCGCTTCCGCCAGTCCACAAACATGCTTCAGAAACACGAGGCTGTCAGCGCCTTTCCAGCGCGGATCGGTATCCGGGAAGTGCATGCCGATATCGCCCAGCCCAACGGCGCCTAATATGGCGTCGGTAATCGCGTGGGAGAGGACGTCGGCATCGGAATGTCCTTCGAGTCCAAAGTCGCAGGGCACTTCAACGCCGCCCAGAATCAGCTTGCGGCCTGTAGCAATTCGATGCACATCCCAGCCCTGGCCTACGCGCATCTCGCTCAATGCCGCGCCTTCTCCTGTTCAAAGAACAGCCGGGCGAGATCCATATCGCTCGCGCGCGTGATTTTGATGTTGCGATCGCTGCCCGGCACGACGCTGATTTCCACCTCGTCGAGCCGTTCCACCAGGCTTGCTTCGTCGGTGCCCGCGAAGTTATCGCGGTGCGCGGCTTCAATGGCGCGACCCAGAATATCGCGGCGAAAGACCTGAGGTGTCTGGGCCAGAACAAGACGCTCGCGTGAAATGGTCCCGCGCACTTTCGCGCCGCCGGCCTGCGCGCCGCTGACCTGCTTTACGGTGTCCACGGGAACAACACCGACAATTGCGGCTCCGGTCGCCTGCGCTTCTTCCACAACGAGCCGGATGGTTTCGAGGTCGATGAAAGGGCGGACGGCATCGTGAACCGCCACCAGATCCACAGCGGGATCGAGCGTGGCGAAGGCTTTCTCCACGGATTCCTGCCGCGTGTTGCCGCCTTCGACCACGGTCAGGCGGCCGAGCAGACCCTTCACTTCGGGCTGCAGCATTTCGTCCGTCCAGGCGATATCTTCTTCGCGGACCGCGACCACGATGTCGGTCGGGAACGGGGACGCGGCGAACTTCCGGACGGTATGCACGAGGATGGGCGCGCCTTCGAGCAGCATGAACTGCTTGCGGCTGGTTCCGGTGACTTCGGGGGCGGTGGTGCGGCTCATGCGGGTACCAAGCCCCGCAGCCGGCAGAATAACGGCAAGTCTCACGGTTTAACTTTCTCCGACTGCCTGTTCACGGCGCGGGGCACGCTCGGCGGTTTGCCCGGCTGCGGCAGCCTGTGTGGCTGTCGTGGCCGCCGATTGATTGCGTTCGTCGAACTTGCCGAAGATCATTTTTCCCGCAGTGGTCTGGAGCACGCTGGTCACCGAAATATCGACTGTTTTCGAAATCATACGCCGCGCGTTATCGACCACCACCATCGTACCGTCATCAAGGTAGGCTACGCCCTGGTTATATTCCTTGCCCTCCTTGAGAATGAAGACGCGCATCAGTTCGCCGGGCAGGACGACAGGCTTAAGCGAGTTGGTCAGTTCATTGATGTTGAGAACTTCCACGCCGCGAACCTGCGCCACTTTATTCAGATTGAAATCGTTGGTGACGATTTTACAGTTATAGACCTTCGCCAGTTCGATCAGCTTCATGTCCACTTCGCGAACCTGGGGGAAATCTTCTTCGGCAATCCGCACCGTGACCTGAGGCATTTTCTGGATTCGCTGGAGCACGTCGAGGCCACGGCGGCCGCGCGTTCGCTTCCCGGAATCCTGCGAGTCTGCCACCATCTGCAGTTCATGCAGGACGAACTGCGGGATCACGAGCACGCCATCCAGAAATCCCGTTTCGGCGATGTCGGCGATGCGGCCGTCGATGATCACGCTGGTATCGAGGATTTTTTGTGTACTGTGCGGATCGGATTCCTTGCCGAAGACACCGCCGAGCGCGCCGAGATTGAGGAGGTCGCCTTTGGACGCGCCCGTGACCGCTCCGAAATAGACCATGACCAGGAGGCAGACGATCTGTATGAAATGGACCGCGCCGGAGTTGTCATTGCCGACATGGCTCAGGACCACGCTTACCAGGGCGGCGCAGAACAGGCCGGAGACGACGCCAATGGTGATGCCGATGGTGCGCTTCAGGCTGACGCGGGCGAACCGGCGCTCCAGAAATATCGCCAACACCGCGCCCGCCGCGCCGTAACAGCCGGCAGCCCAGAATTCGACGTTATCCGGGCGAAAATATGCCGCGGCAAAGCCAAAAACGAGCACGAAAATAAGACGAACCAGTATGAAATCCAGCAAAGTATGAATCCTTCATTTCAACGCCAGACGAGGGCGTTTAATCGCATAAGCCCTTTGACTGTAGAGTTTACCACTTTTGGCGGGGACTACGGCGAGCCGTAAGGAATGAGTTGATTCGGCAGTTTTCCGAACGGGATGTAGTTCTGGATCAGTGAGTCGCCCTTCAGTTCGACGATGCGGAAGCCGGAGGGATCGTCGCCGAGCGGTTTGCCGGCGGCGCTGGTGGTGATCATTTCGAGATCGCCGTCTTTGCCGAATGCGTTCTTGTGGAGGTGTCCCGCGAACACGTACCGCACGTTGTAGCGATGGAGAAGCGCAAGAATCCGCTGGCGCGTTTCTACGGGTTGGTTGAAATACTGCTCGGGCTCATCCGGCTTTTCGAGGAACAGGGGGATGTGAAGGAAAACGACCGGGATGGCGCCGGACGCTTTGGCTTTTTCGAGTTCAGCGGCCAGCCAGATTTCCTGCTTTTTCGCTTCTTCCCGTACTTTGGCTGGTGCTTTCAGATAACTGGAGTTCAGGACTATGCCGTAGATTTGACCTTCGCGGAAGGAGCAGTAGTCGGGGCCGAAGGTTTTGCGGTAAGCCGCGATGGATTCCGGAGTCGGATCGTTGCCAACGTCGTGGTTGCCGGGAACGCTGTAGATGTGGATTGCGGGGTCGAGTTGGCTGTTGATTCGTTTGTATTCGGCGATCTGGGCCGGGTCGCCGGTTTTGTTGACGAGGTCGCCGGTGACTACGACAAAAGTCGGGTGAAGGCGGTTGATATTGGCGATCGCGAAGGTCCAGTTGGCGGTTTCCTGGGCGAAGTTCGCGTCGGCGGCGAGCATTCCGAATTGGGGGTCGGAGGCCTGGATGAAGAAGAAGGGGTCGGCGGCGACGGCGTGGTTAGCCGCGACTAGAAGGATCGAGGCGCAGGCCAAAAGGCCTACGCTACATATTTTCATGATTTGACCACGAAGTTGATTAGTTTTTCCGGGACGGCGATTACCTTGACTACTGTTGCGCCGGAGAGCAAAACGGCGACCTTTTCGTCGGCGCGCGCTGCGGCTTCCAACGCCGCTTTGTCGAGGCCTACCGGGACGTTGATTCGGGCGCGCAGCTTGCCGTTGATCTGGACCGGGATTTCCACGTCGGTCGCGCGCGCGAGGTCCGGACTGAAGACCGGCCAGCATTGTTTGATGACCGAGCCCTCATTGCCCATGTCCGTCCACAATTCCTGCGTCACGTAGGGCGCGAAGGGCGAGAGCATCAGGACGAGAACTTCCATGCACTGGCGCATTGCCGTCACCGAAATGTTCTTTTCCTTTTCATAGAGCACGTTCACAAGTTCCATCATGGATGCGATGGAAGTGTTGAAGTGCCAGCGGGTGTCGAAGTCATCCGTGATGCGCTGCAACGTCTGGTGCAGCTTGCGGAGCACGTCGGCGTCGGCGGATCCATCGCCACCGGGGGCATCGACGTTGCGGGTTACGAAGCGATAGACGCGACCCAGAAAGCGGTAGACGCCTTCGACGCCGGCATCGATCCAGTCGACGTCCTTTTCGGGCGGGGCTGCGAACAGCGCGAAGAGACGGGCGGAATCGGCGCCATATTGATCGGCGACATCGTCGGCGGGGACTACGTTGCCGACGGATTTCGACATCTTCTGCCCGTTGCGAATGACCATGCCCTGGGTGAAAAGTTTTTTCACCGGCTCGTCGTACTTCGTGAGGCCGATGTCGCGCATGACCTTGGTCCAGAAGCGCGAATAGATCAGGTGCAGAATGGCGTGTTCCACGCCGCCGATGTACTGGTCGATGGGAAACCAGTAATCGATTTTCTTCGAGTCGTAGGGCGCGGTGGAATTTTTCGGATCGCAGTAGCGATAGAAGTACCAGCTGGAATCGACGAACGTATCCATTGTGTCGGTCTCGCGGCGCGCGGGTTCGCCGCACTTCGGACATTTCACGTTGACGAATTCCGGGACTTCGTCCAGCGGAGAGCGGCCTTTGCCGGTGATCTCGATTTTCTGCGGGAGCAGCACGGGGAGTTGGTCGTCCGGCACCGGAACGACGCCGCAGGTGGGGCAGTGAATGACGGGGATCGGCGTGCCCCAGTAGCGTTGGCGAGAGACGCCCCAGTCTTTGATGCGGAATGTAACGGCGGCTTTGCCGAAGTTTTCGCGCTCGGCGCGGGCGGCCATTTCTTTGCGGGCAACTGCGCTCGCGAGGCCTGAATATTCGCCGGAGTTCTGCAGGATGCCGTACTCGGTGAAGAGACCGTTCTCAGGGGCAACCCCGGAGGCGGGCACTACGACCGGCCGAATATTGATGCCGTACTTCGTGCAGAATTCGAAATCGCGCTCGTCGTGCGCGGGCACGGCCATGATGGCGCCGGTGCCGTAGCCCATCAGGACGAAGTTGCCGATCCAGACGGGAATGCGCTCGCCGCTGAAGCGATTGACGGCAGTGAGGCCGGTGTCGCAGCCTTCCTTTTCGACGTCGCCGGGGCCCTGATTCGCCCGGGCGTCGATCATCTTTTTCGCGCGCGCCTTCGCTTCTTCCGAGGCCATGGTGCGGACGATTTCGTGCTCCGGCGCGAGGATCAGGCACGTCGCGCCGTAAATCGTATCGATGCGCGTGGTGAAAACGCGGACAGGACCGTAACCGTCGAGAGCGAAATCGACTTCGGCGCCTTCGCTGCGGCCGATCCAGTTGCGCTGCATGGTGAGCACGCGCTCCGGCCAGTTGCCTTCGAGCTGGCTGATATCGGCGAGCAGCGCATCGGCGTAGGCGGTGGTGCGGAGAAACCATTGTTCCAGCGCGCGCTGTTCGACGGCAGTGCCTTCGTGACGCCAGCAGCAGCCATCGACGACCTGTTCGTTGGCGAGAACTGTCGCGCAGAGCGGACACCAGTTGACGAGCGCCTTCTTGCGATAAGCGAGGCCGCGTTCGAGCATGCGAAGGAAAAACCACTGGTTCCAGCGATAGTATTCGGGTTCGCAGGTGGTGACTTCGCGATCCCAGTCGTAGGAAAAAGCGAAACGCCGGTGGGTGCGCTTCATTTTTTCGATATTCGAAAGGGTCCACTCGCGCGGCGGACGGTGATTTTTCATGGCCGCGTTTTCGGCGGGGAGACCGAAGGCGTCCCAGCCCATGGGGTGCAGGACGTTGTAGCCGCGCATCCACATGTAGCGCGCGAGGGCGTCGCCAATCGAGTAGTTGCGGATGTGTCCGATGTGCAGTGCACCACTGGGATAGGGGAGCATCTCGAGCACGTAGTATTTGGGCTTCGCGGAGTTCTCCTCGGCCTTGTAGAGGGAGTCGTCCTTCCAGCGCTCGTGCCATTTGAGTTCGATCTCGTTGTGGTCGTATGTCTTTTCCGGCATTTTCGGGAGTTGGGGTGGAAACTTCCAGTTTCGCAAATCGTTATGGCCACGGATGCACACGGATGAACACGGATAAGAAAAGACTGAATAAAATGGCTGCCGATGCACGCCGATGGACGTCGATAAGAAAGGGCGCACGGGTTGCGTCGCTTCGGGCTGGGCTCGGTTTTTGGAGGGTTTTGGCATCGTTTTAGGCGCTTTATGCGGCGATTGGCGGGTCGTCCTCCTTTTCCGGGTGGTTTTCGGGGAGCGGAATTAGCGGCGAATCGTTTTGGAGGAACGAAACCAATTTGGGGTTAAGTGGTTTGGTTGCCTGGGCGGAAGTTTCGGGTACCGCTCCCTCACGGTCGCGGCTCGGTTGGATTTGCGCCTGTTCCGCAGGTTCATTGGCTCGTTTGGCTCGGAGTTCGGTGAGTTGTTTGAGCGCTTTCTGGAAATTGCGCTGGGCTGAGTTGATGCGGCGGTCGACGCGCTCGAAGTCTTTGCCGGATAGTTCAAAGACGCGGCCGAGGGACAGGTCCCCGGAATTGTAGAAGCCGCGTTCCCAGATGGCGGCGTCGATGCTCATGTAGCGGCGGCTGTTCCATTCGGATTTGATGAGCATGTCGACCAGGGCTCGTTCTTCAGGGACTGTGGGCTGGAAACGCTCATAGTATTCGGCGATGAGGGCTTCGTAGTCGGGCCGGCTTTCGCAGCGC
>Ga0182024_10000297_pt1 | contig 124808 bp, 126 predicted proteins | sample P32metaG_FD_120480 | JGI IMG/M metagenome (GOLD analysis project Ga0182024, IMG submission 120480) | Permafrost microbial communities from Stordalen Mire, Sweden - P3-2 metaG (Illumina Assembly) | ecosystem: Environmental > Terrestrial > Soil > Wetlands > Permafrost | place: Sweden: Stordalen... | reverse complement strand
CGCTGAACGATGAGGTGCTGGCGCGTCTCGCCAAAGGGCACACGCGAGCGGATTTCGTGGAAGCGCTCGAACTGACACGGACGCATGAATTGACCATGGTGCCGACGTTCGTCGCGTTCACGCCATGGACATCGCGCGAAGACTATCTGGACCTGTTGCGGACGATTCGCGACCTGGATCTGATCGAAAACGTGGCCCCGATCCAACTGGCGATCCGGCTGCTGATCCCGGCGGGCTCGAAGCTGCTGGAACTCGCCGACCTGCATACGGAAGCCTTCGATCCGGCGGCGCTTTCATACCGCTGGCTGCATCCCGACCCGGAGATGGACCAGCTTTGCTCCGACTTACAAAAGCTGGTCGGGCTGGGCGACCGGCTCGGCGTTTCAAGAGCGGAACTTTTCGCCACGATTTGGGAGCGGGCTTTCGGCGTCAAGCCGGATTTCGAGGTGCGTCAGAGCACCCCGGTTCCTCACCTGACCGAAGCCTGGTATTGCTGCGCGGAACCGGAAGAAGACCCTTTCACCGTCGTGTGACGCCGCTGAACACTTCGGTGGATACTGAATCAGATTTCCTTCCGAGGCTCCAGTCCCCACGCAATGCCGGCCCACAGACGCTCGTGCAGGAAATAGGCAACGGTGGTGTAGATGTTGCTGACAATCATAAAGGCCGCCGCCGTCCGCACCTTGCCCGTCAGCAGGTAGATGACCAGGAAATCGAGGCAGATGATCACGCCGCGGTATGTGACGGCTTTGACAGCAGAGCGCTTTCTGCTTGCACGATTCTGCATCGTCACCCCTCTTGGTCAGAACATAAATGGTCAGTCGTATTTTTCGTAAATGATGCGCTTGCGGTCGAGCCCGATTTCCTTAAGCTTCAACCGCACATCGTCAACCATTTCACGAAGCCCGCAGACATACACATCGACATCGCGCCGGTCTCCAAGCGCCTCTATGGTGGGTTGCTGGACCCGTCCGGCCCGGCCTGTCCAATGATCCGGCGGACGCGTCAGCGTGGGCTGATAGTCGAAGTTCGGATGCGCTTCCGCCAGCGCGCTCAGCTCATCGTGATACAGCAAGCCGTGCTCGTGCCGCACGCCGAAGATGAGCGTGAATCGCCGGTCCGGGTGGGCGCTCAAATGTGTCATCAGCATGGATCGGAACGGCGCGATTCCGGTTCCTGTGGCCACGAAAATGGAATCGGAAACCGGGCGTCGCAGTATGAATGCCCCATACGGCCCTTTAAAATCGATCTCGCTGCCGGGGCTCAGTGAGAAGAGAAATGGCGACAGGTAACCATCCTGCACCAGGTTTGCGCACAACGCGAAGCGATTGCCGTCCGGGGGCGACACGATCGAATAGGCGCGGGTGATATCGTCTTCGCCGATCGTTGCCGTGACGGACAGGAATTGGCCCGGCACAAACGCGGCCTTCCAGTCGAGCGTTTCAAATTCGAAGTGCCGCGTGTTGGGCGCGATCTCGCGCGCTTCGATCAGGCGCGCCTTCACCGCGAAACTCCGGACGCACGGTCGACCAGTATCCGGCTCAATTCCGGATGCCCGTCCAGCGGCTCCGCGACGCGGATGAGAATGCCGCACTCACGGGACAGATCGTCCACCAGCCTGGGAAGATCGCGCTGCAGGTGGATGCCGAGCGTTAGGAAATATGGCAGCACCAGAATCTCTTCGGCGCCGGATGCCGCGAGCTTTCGAACGGCTTCATCCAAACGAGGCGCGGCTTCGAGGAACGCGGTTTCGAACAAGTCCCATGCGCCTTCAGCCGCCGCCCGCGCCGCTATAGTGCGCACGGCTTCATTGGCGGAAGCGACGCTGGATCCATGCCCGAATACTACGATGCCCTGTCTCACGCGCTGCTTACCCGAGGCCTCACATCTATAGGATGATTCGCGGCTCATCTGGTTCCAACGCATCCGCCTCGAATTCCTCGGGCGCATTGTAAAAGCCGCGCAGGAAGTCGAGAAACGCCCGGCTTCGTTTCCGGCCGTTGTTGTGCGAGTATTCCAGCCGCTGCAAAAAAGCGATGACCCCGAGTATCGTGGCGTCGCGAATGGTCGGGACGCCGCCGCCCGCTTCGATCTCCTTCTGCTTGATCTCCGCCATTTTCGTTTGCACATGCGCGGCAATCGCGGCGGCGAACATATTGGTGGGAAGCGTTTCGTAGTAAAGGCCGGCCTGCAGCGTGCGATAAGTCTTGACCAAAGCTTCGAGCGCTTCGCGGACATCCCAATCGGTGGCCCCGGGGGACTGCAGCGAGCCCTCATAGATGCATACCGCGAGGTAAGCCATCAGGATTTCGTTCACGCGCAGAAAATCTTCAGTGATCTCAATATCCTGATTTGGCAGACTCGCGGGGTCAAGCTCGGGCAGCTTCTCGTGCTCGTGCGCCTCATGCAGGTACGTGCAATCGAGCGGACAGTCGATGGACTGCTCCCGCTCCATCCCGCAGCAGATGCTGCAAATGTCCCCGTGAACTCCAGGACAATGCCGGCGCGGCTTGCGGATTCCGCAGATGGCGCAATTCACGTCACTAGTATAGGAACAGTATGCGGACCAATCTATTCATCAAAGTCGTGGTGGAGCACGAGGAGAAAGAAGCTCCGGAAAAGCTGGGCGCCGAGTTGTGCCGGCAACTGGAGCGGAACTACATCGTCCGCGAAGCCGAGCTGGCCAGTTTCGCGAAGGTCGAAGATTGAATCCGGCATCGTGGGGCGGGCCATCGCCTTTTGTGGCCTGCCTTTTCCTTATGCAAACAACGTGTCGTAAAAGCGCAGGAAGTACCGGTCCGTCATGCCCGCGATGAAGTCGCAAACGCTGCGTGGTTCCGAGCCGCACATTCCTTCCGGATGTCCCAGCAGATATTCAAACATGCGGTCGAGTTTCGCAATCGACTCCCGCCGGTCTTTCTCCAGCGCCTCCGACGAGTAAACATTCGCCAGCAGAAAGCGCTTGAGCTGCAAACTGGTCTCCCGCACGTCGGGAGAAAACCGCGCCAGACGCGAAGGATAATGGCGCACGGATTCGAAGTCCTTCACTCCCGCCGCGTTCACGGCGTCGACAGTGCCCCGGATGAAACCGGAAACCTGATCGTCGATCAACTGGCGTACCGATTCCTGAAAACGCTCCCTCTCCGTCGCTCCCGGAAACTGCGTTTCGATGGTATCGAAAAGATCCGCATAAACCGGCACGGCAGCGGCGATAAGGTCGGGCGTCAGCAGGCCGGCCTCGTGCGCGTCATCCAAATCTGCCGCGTTATACGCCACTTCATCCGCCAGATCGATCAGCTGCGCTTCCAGCGGCGGACGCAGGCCGGGCAGGTATTCGTCCAGCTCCGGACCTTCCCCCGGAGCGATTTCGCGCGAATGCTTCACGATGCCTTCACGGACTTCAAAACTCAAATTCAATCCGGAAAAACGCGGATAGCGTTGCTCCAGCGACTCGACGATCCGCAGCGCCTGAATGTTGTGATCGAAGCGCCCGCCAAATCGCCGCATCTGCCGGTCAAGCGCCTCTTCGCCTGCATGCGCGAAGGGCGGGTGACCCACATCGTGCACGAGCGCCAGCGATTCGGTCAGATCCTCATTGAGCCCCAGGACATTGGCGACTGTGCGGGCGATCTGCGAAACCTCGATCGTATGCGTGAGACGATTCCGGAAATGATCCGAGATGCCGGGCGCGAAGACCTGTGTCTTGTTCTCCAGACGGCGGAAGGCGCGGGTATGAATGATGCGGTCGCGGTCGCGCTGGAAAGCATTGCGGTAAGGATGGTCGGGCTCCGGGTACCGCCGCCCGCGAGAACTCTCGACGGGAAACCGGAGATGTCCCAGCATCGCGTGGCCGGATACTACTTTTGCGGGAGATCGTTCATCGCCGCGAGTGCGATCTGGCTCACGTCGGATTTCTCACTCGCGATCTGCAGCAAAAGCTTGCGCGCTTCGTCCGGCTTGGTCTGCGATATCACCCTCGCATAAGTGAAAGTGGCCTCCGTTTTGGAAACCAGATCCGTGGGGTTGTCCATCAGGCCCTTCAGCAGAGTCTCGGCCTCAGGGAGGCGATTTTCGGCGAAATCGAGCTGTGCGACCGCAAGCTTGGCGAGAGAGGCATAGTTGACGCCGGCATGGTCGGCCACGTCCTGATACTTCTTGCGGGCATCGTCCACCTTCCCGGCATCCAGCGCTTTGGCGCCGAGGTAATATTCGGCGATATAAGCTTCTTCCTTGCCGCTGTAATCCGAAACCAATTTCGTGAAAGCCTTGTTAACGGCCTCGTCTTTCGCGGTCTGCGTGGGGAAGCTGGGCCCCCCGCCTGGCGGAGCCCCGACGGGCGCGCTCGAAAGCGCAATTGCCTCGCCCAGCGCCTGCTCCCGCACGGAAAGCTGCGAACTTCGGTAATAGAAGACAGCCGCAACCAGAACAATCAGCGCCAGTGCGATCCCCCCAAAGCGAACCACTTCCTTGCGATGCGTCGAGAGATAGTCGACGGTATGTCCCGCTTCGACGGTGAATTTGTCCTGTTTTAACAGCTCTTTGCGCGTAAGATTGCTTGCCACGAAAACCTCTGGAAGGAATTGAATCTCAATGTTAACATGAGCGCTGATTGAAGCGTTTTCCGAGCTTGAAGGCCGCCGTATTATTTCTGGTAATGACCGTGATCTTCTACTGGAAGATCATCCTCGTACATCAATACTCGCTGCTGTCGGGCTTCGAAGGCGCGAATCAGGCCTATGCCTGGTTCAATTTCTGGGTTTCTACCATCAGACAAGGCGTCTGGCCGCTCTGGGATCCATTCACTTTTTCGGGACATGCTTTTGCAGGCGAAATGCAGACCGGGGCATTTTACCCTCTCTATTTCGCCTTTCTCGCGATCCCGTTTCGCGATGGTCTCTTTTCGCCGCAGCTCTACCATGTGTTCTTCGTGATCACCCATGCCCTCTGCGCCTGGTTCGTGTATCTTCTGGCGCGGGAGTTCCGGCAGAGTATCTTCGCCGGCCTGGTGGCTGGAGTCTGCTTTTCGCTGGGTGGAGCTCTCGCCCGGTTTTCGCAATGGCCCGATCTGCTGCAGAGCGGAATTTGGCTGCCCCTGATCATGCTGTTGCTGGTGCGGGCATTGAAAGCCGTTCGAACGGAATCAGCCGTCGCCTGGTCGGCAATGTCCGGCCTTGCATTGGCCATGGCTGTTCTGGCCGGCGGTCTGCACGTGGTCATCATGGATGCGATTGTGATCGTCAGCGCGGCGATCTTCCATACTGTGACAACGAAGTCACCGGCAGATCGCGACGCATCCCGTGCCTTGTGGATGCGGACCGCGATCGTCATCGCCGTCTCCTGCGGATTTGCTTTGGCCGGCGGCGCGGTTCAGTTGCTTCCGTCCGCTGAATATAGCGGCCTCGCGCTGCGCTGGATCGGCGCCACCGCACTGCCGGCAACGCAAAAAATTCCCTACAACTACATCGGAGACGCTCTGTGGCCGCACGGCTTCCTGGGACTTTTCCTGGGTTCGTTCGCGGGCGCCGGCTCGGGCGAGTATGTCGATCCCTATATGGGAGTGCTTCCTGTTCTGCTTGCCATTATCGGCATATGGAAGCGATGGGACTGTTTATGGGTGCGATACCTGACCGGGCTGGCCGTCGCCGCGTGCCTGTACGCTCTGGGTCCGTTTTCCCTGCTTCACGGGTTTCTCTATGCGGTTACGCCCTGGCTCTGGACGGCGCGGGAAGCCGACCGTTTCATGTATCTGACCGGCTTCTGTCTCGCAATTCTGGCCGGGTTCGGCATCGATGCACTGTTTAATTTCGACACGCTTGTCAGTAACACACCCTCCTTTTCGTGGGAGCCGCTGAGCCGAGTCTTCAAATGGGTCGCCGTGGCCTGCGTTACAGCTTTGGTTTATCCGTTTGTCTTTGGTGGGGACGGCGTCGGCCGCAGCCCGCTGATCTCGCTCTCTCTCCTTCTCATCCTCTTGGCGTACGCGCTCTACCGGTACATCATTGGCGGCCACTATGGCCCGTGGACGCGCTTTCTCGTGATGGCGCTGATCCTCTTCGATTTGAGCGCTTTCGACTGGAGCGCCATCAACAAAATTACCGGAGGCGCCAATAGCCGCGACAAAATCCTCGAAGCCGCAGGCCGCGACGAGATGTCGAGGCTCCTGAGCCTCCGCGGTGCGGCTGAGTTTCTGCGATCCCGGCCCGGCCGTTTTCGCGTTGATCTTCCAGTTGATCTGCCCCCGAACATTGGCGATGTGTTCGGTATCGAAGAGACCATGGGTTCGGGGGCCACGATCCAGACCGACTACAACCAACTGCGGACTCACACGGATCTTATGAACGCCCGCTACACCGTTCGGCCTGTCTCGGCGGAAGGTGGACGAGACGCGGCCGCCGCCTATCAGGATTCCGCGTGGAAAGTCTACGAGAATCCAAATGCGTTTCCGAGAGCATGGCTGGTTCATGTGACTGTGGTCGAACCGGATAAGGAAAAACTGCTGGCGCGTTTGGACGGCTCCGGCGTGGATCCACATCGAATCGCGGTGATGGGGACTCCACTGAATTCCAACCTCGATGCGCCGTCCGATCCGGGCAAGGAACAGGCGAACCTGCGGAGTTCGCCCCAGGACAGAGTGGAAGTGGATGTTCACGCGAACGGCCGCGCGCTGCTGGTTTTGAGCGAGCTATTTTACCCGGGCTGGAAGGCGACAGTGAATGGCAGGCGTGCGCAGGTATGGAACGTGGATGGCGGCCTGCGTGGAATCGTCGTCCCGGATGGATACAGCCGGGTTTCCCTGTATTACCTGCCAACGTCCTTCTTTGCCGGATTCACACTGACCTCGATCGCGTTCCTGGCGGGCGGCATTCTGGCCTTCAGACTTTGGCGCTCATAAGGACGGCGGTCGAATATTAAGTCGGTGATTTTTCCAGGATTATCCCACTGTTGCGCAAGCCCGAATCTGGTAGAATCTCAGAGTGCTCCGGTGAGTTACGGAGACATCGCCAAATGTTCAAAACGAGAAAAGAACTTCCCGTTGCCGCCGCCGAACAGGACCGCTACACCAGCGGCGATGTCGCGCGCATCGCCGGCGTAAGCCTTCGCCAGTTGCAGTGGTGGGACGAGCGTAGCGTGGTTTCTCCGCGCCAGGAGGGGCATCGGCGAGTCTACCTGTCGCAGGAAGTTGTGGAAGTCTCCGTCATCGCGGAACTCCGGCGCAAGGGATTTTCGCTGCAGAAGATCCGGCGCGTTCTGCGGTTTCTCCAGAAAGAGATGGGGAAACGGTTGAGTGACGCGGTGGCGAAAGACGGCGATGTTCATTTGATTACGGACGGCAAGAGCATTTACCTCGAAGATCAGCCGGACCGGATTATCGACGTCCTGAAGAACGCGAAACAGCCCATGTTTTTGGTCTGCGTCACCGATCAGTTGCGTCGATTTCAAGGCCCCGCAAATCGAAAACCCGTGAAATCCGAGAGCGCGGCCGTGGGCGCTTCCCGGACAAAACTCGGCTGATCAATGTGGCGCGCGCACTCCTGCGAGCCGCGTCGAGACTCATCTCGACGCTTGAACTAACTAGCCGCTAACTGCCGCAGCACGAACGGTAAGATCCCGCCGTTCCTGAAATACTCCGCTTCCTGAGGCGTATCCACTCGCGGCACGGCTTCGAAATCGATCTCCGATCCATTAGCCGCGACCGCCTTCACCTTCACTCGCGAGCCGTTCTCAACCGCCTCCCGCACGCCGGAGATCTGATACAATTCCTTGCCGGTCAGGCTCAGCGATGCCGCGCTTTGACCCTGCACGAATTGGAGCGGCAGTACGCCCATCCCCACCAGGTTCGTCCGGTGGATGCGCTCGAAACTTTCCGCGATCACCGCGCTCACGCCCAACAACTTCACGCCCTTGGCCGCCCAGTCGCGCGACGACCCGGATCCGTACTCCTTGCCCGCGATGATCAGAAGCGGAACGCCTTCCTGTTTATAGAGCATCGCCGCATCGTAAATAAACATCACCTCGTCCTCAGGCAGATGCGTGCTCCACGTGCCCTCAGTGCCCGGCGCCAGATGATTGCGAAGCCGCACGTTCGCAAGCGTGCCGCGCACCATCACTTCGTGGTTGCCGCGCCGCGCGCCATAGGAATTAAAATCTTTTGGCTGTACCCCCAATCCCATCAGATACTTTCCGGCAGGGCTGTTCACCGCGATCGATCCTGCGGGAGAAATGTGATCGGTCGTGATCGAATCGCCCAGTAACGCCAGCACTCGCAGACCCGTGAGGTCGGCGATGGGCGCATTCGGATCCGTCATGTTCTCGAAGTAGGGTGGCTTCTTGATGTAAGTCGACGCGTCGTCCCAGATGTATGTGTTCCCCGTCGGCACCGGAAGATGCTGCCAGTTCGCGTCGCCCTCGAACGCCTTCGCATATTCGGTATGGAACATTTCCGCCGTGAGCGTGGCGCCGATCACGGCATTCACTTCCTGCGGGCTGGGCCAGATGTCCCTGAGATATACCGGCTTGCCGTCGCGCCCCGTGCCGAGCGAATCGCTGTCCATATCGAAATCGACGCGTCCGGCCAGCGCATAAGCCACCACCAGCGGGGGCGAGGCCAGATAGTTCGCCTTCACCTGAGGATTCACGCGCCCTTCGAAGTTGCGATTGCCGCTCAGCACCGCCGCCACCACCAGATCGTCGTTTTTCACCGCGATCGAAACCGCTTCCGGCAACGGACCGCTGTTCCCGATACACGTGGTGCAGCCGTACCCAACCAAATTGAACTTCAGCGCCTCGAGGTACTGTGTGAGTCCTGCTTTGTCGAGATATTCGGTTACAACCTTCGACCCCGGAGCGAGGCTCGTCTTCACCCACGGCTTGCTCTTCAGCCCCTTCTCAACCGCCTTCTTCGCGAGCAGCCCCGCCCCCACCATCACCGACGGATTCGAAGTGTTCGTGCAACTCGTAATCGCCGCGATCACGACCGCTCCGCTCTTCATTTCAGCGGACTCGCCGCCAATTTCGATCTGACTCGCTTTCGCGTCCTTGGCCGCATCGGGGAAAGACTCGCTGAAATTCTTTTTCACTTCGCGCAGGGTCAACCGGTCCTGCGGGCGCTTCGGACCCGCCATGGAAGGCACCACGCTCGCCAGATCCAGTTCCAGCGTGTCTGAGAACTGCGGGTCTTTGGTGTCGTCGGTGCGGAACAGCATCTGCTCCTTCGAATACGCTTCGACCAGTGCAACCGTCTGCGAATCGCGGTTCGACATACGGAGGTATTGCAGCGTCCCGTCGTCAACCGGAAAAAAGCCCATCGTCGCGCCGTACTCCGGGGCCATGTTCGCGATGGTGGCGCGGTCCGCCACGCTCAGCGCGCTCAAGCCCGCGCCGTAGAATTCGACGAATTTCCCCACCACTCCCTTCTTGCGCAGCATCTGCGTAACCGTGAGGACCAGATCGGTCGCCGTGCACCCTTCCGGCAATTTCCCGTGCAGTTTGAATCCGACCACCTCCGGCAAGAGCATGGAAATCGGCTGCCCCAGCATGCAGGCCTCGGCTTCGATCCCGCCCACGCCCCAACCGAGCACGCCAAGCCCGTTGATCATCGTGGTGTGAGAATCCGTTCCCACCAGGCTGTCCGGATACGCCGTCCAGGAACCATCGGCGGACTGCGCGCGGAAGACAACAGTCGCGAGATATTCGAGATTCACCTGGTGAACGATTCCGGTATCCGGCGGCACGACGCGGAAGTTCCGGAAAGCCGTCTGGCCCCAGCGCAGCAGCATATAGCGCTCGCGATTGCGCTGAAATTCGAGCAGCGCGTTGACGTTGAAAGAGTCCTTCGTGCCATATTCATCCACCTGCACGGAGTGATCGATCACCAGATCGGCCGGCATCAGCGGATTGGCCTTCGCCGCGTCCGCGCCCATGGCGGCCAGCGCATCCCGCATGGCGGCAATATCGACAACGCACGGCACGCCGGTGAAATCCTGCAGCAGAACGCGCGCCGGCAGAAAGGAAATCTCCTTCGCGCCCGAACCACCCACGCCCCGCGCAAGCGAATCGATATCGGAAGCCTTCACCTTGCGGCCATCTTCATGGCGCAGCAGGTTTTCAAGAAGGATACGGTGCGAAAACGGCAGCCGCGAGACACCGGCAATACCCTTTTCCTCCAGCGCGGCGAGGCGGAAAAAGCGGTACTGCGTGCCCCCCACATTCAGCGTGGAAGCGGCGCCAAAACTGTTCTGATTCATGGGTTGTTTCCACTATATCGGACGGGTTGAAGTGGAAAAGAGCCATCATTAGGAGAAGCTATGTTCTCTCTGAAATCGAAGATCGCCCTGGTAACCGGTGCCGCCAGGGGTATCGGACGGGCCGTCGCCGAGCAACTCGCGGCGGCGGGCGCCACCGTCATGCTGAATGATCTCGACCCCGGTCCGCTTGAGGAAACACAAAAAGTTATCTCGGGCTCGGCGCAATATCCCGGCGACCTGACCGATCCCTTATTCCCGCAGCAACTGGTCGATCGCACCATCGCCGGGCTCGGCGGACTCGACATCATCGTTAACAACGCCGGCTATACATGGGACAACGTCATCCAAAAGACAACGGACGAGCAGTTCCAGTCCATGCTCGATATCCATATCTTCGCCCCGTTCCGCATCCTGCGCGCTGCCGCCCCGTTCATCCGCGACACCGCGAAGCGCGAGGCTGCGGAAGGCCGCCGCGTGCAGCGCAAAGTAGTCAACATCACTTCCATCTCGGCGACAGACGGCGGAGCGGGGCAGGCGGGCTATTCGTCCGGAAAAGCGGCCGTGATCGGACTCACGCGCACGATGGCGAAGGAATGGGGACGTTACAACGTGAACGTCAACGCGGTCGGCTTCGGCCTGATCGACACACGTCTGACACAGCCTCTGAGTGCGGAATCGAAGATCGACGTCAAAGGCCACGAGATCCGCATCGGAGTGCAGCAGGCCATGCTCGACAAAGTGACCTCGGCCAGCCCCTTGGGACGTGCCGGGACCGTCGAAGAAGCCGCTGGCGCGGTGCTTTTCTTCTGTTCGCCGCTGAGCGATTTCGTCACCGGCGAAGTATTGATGTGTTCCGGCGGCATGCACTTCTAATCAGGCAAAAGGTCTTGTGGAACACCCGCATCCGCCGTTACAATGCCTAGAATGCCCAGGCGCGAGCCCGATCCGATTCCCGAAATCGATGAGAACCACGCGAGTTTCAAGCTCGAAGTCAGACCCTCGAAAATCCACCGCTGGGGCGTTTATGCCGCGCAAAGCATCCCGGCGCGCCGTAAGGTAATCGAGTATACCGGCGAGCGGATCAGCCGGAAAGAAACCAAGCGCCGCAGCGATGAACAGGCGCGCATGATCTACCTTTTCACGCTCGACAATTATTGGACGCTCGACGGCTCGGTCGGCGGGAGCGGCGCTCAATACATCAATCACTGCTGCGATCCCAATATCAAAACGATCATCCAGCAGGGCCACATCCTGTACATGAGCAAGCGGCGTATCCGCAAGGGCGAAGAGCTGACCGTCGATTACCACTTCGCGAAGGACATCGAAGAGATTCCCTGCAAATGCGGGGCGGCGCAGTGCCGGGGCACCATCAATCTCAAGTAGCCCGGCCTTCCTGACTGCTCTTTCCCTCCAGCCCCCGTGGCGCGCGCACTCGTGCGAGCCGCGTCGGCACTCGTGCCGACGCTTGTCCTCTGGGGAGCTAAAACTCGTCTCCGGGCATTATTCCCCTATTCTCGTCGCTCGTCACAACAGCCCAACTCCGGCCTTCCCGCACTCACAATCCCTCCTTCGATGTAGGGCGGCCATTCCTGGCTGCAAGCCGCCTTTCAGGCGGCTCAAATCCCCGGCAACCTCTGCGTCCCGAATCCGTTCTGCACCCGCTTCGCCCTCCAGCACGCCAACGCCAAAGCAATCACCAAATCGTCATACTGTCCGCTGCCATCCGCGCCCATTCTCATCCTGCCGCCGCTTCCCGCCGTCATTCGCACATCGGTAAGCTCTCTGACCAGCGGACCGGCTACTTCAAGCCCCCGCGCAATTTTCAATTCGCGTTTCTCCAGCAGCACCTGCACCCCGGCCATCAGATCTCTCTTCGGCACATTCCAAACGTTGCCGGACCGCCCCTCTTTCTCCCCGCTCGTGATGTTCACCGCGATCACGTCGCACCCCAGCCTGCCCGATCGCAGCATATCCACCACCGGCGCCCCCACACCCGTCGCATCGACCTCGCAACTTTCATGTCCCACCATGCGCCGCACGCGCTCCACCACGTCCGGATAGGGCGTCCCCAGCGGTACTCTCTCCGCATACCGTACCTGCAGCGGTTTTTCTGTGTGCCCTCGCTCTACAATCGCGACCGCCGTATGATCCCGCGTCTTTCCCAAATCGATCCCCAAATAGAACATCAAAACCTCAGCGCCTCAATGCTGTTGTCCAGCGCCGCCTCCACCAGATCCCTGCCGAACATCGATGTCCCGTTGTCCACGAATCCGCACAGATATTCCTGCTCAAACCACGTCGCCCCCATCGCTTTCCGCTCCTCCTCGAGGAAATCTTTCCCGATCCGCGGACATTCCGTCGCCGGCACGCTCATCCGGAACCACTCTTCGCCCCCGTGCTCCCAGGCTTCATGGAAGAACCCGTTCTTTCCGCACGGCGTGCTCATCAGCCACAAATCTCCCTTCCCCACCGCCAACATCGGACGCAGTGCCAGATACAACTCGTCTTCCACCCGCGCCGCTTCATCGATCAACAACAGCGACACCGCCGAGAAACCGCGCACTGTCCCTTCCGTGCCCGGCAGTGCCACCATTCGCGACCCATTCGGCAACAGCAGGGAAGCCGCGCTGCTCCCGTCCCCGCGCGGCCGAATCCCCAATTTCCGGAGCATCCCGCGCGCCTTGCGCAGCAGCTCCGCGCTCTGTCGCTCCGTTGGACTCGCCACCAGCACCAAACTTCCCGCCCGCGATACCGCGCGATGAACTGCCTTCGCCGCCCCAATCGTCGACTTCCCCCACTGCCGTGTACAATTCAGGATTCCCCGCTTCGCCTCCGACCGCAGCACCGTTATCTGGGCCTTGTCCGGCTCAAACCCCAACCGCGTCCGCACCCACTCCACCGTGTCGCGCGCAGCGACGGCTTTTGCTTTTACTTGTGCCCGATCCTCTCGAAACGTATGTTCCAAACCACTCAGTACCACGAGAGGATGTCGAATCCTGTCGCCTCCCACAGCACGACCGGCAATCAATCGAACGTATTCAACACGTTAAGGTCAAAACAAATATTCCACCCCCGCGTGAACCAGTTTTCCGTTTTGTGGCGCTGGCGGTCTTTGCCGCCGGCGAGGGGTCGCTCCTGGACATGCGGCGACAGCCGCGTTCTTCTATTTCTGTGGACGCCCAACTTTAACCGCGCTGGTAATATCATGAGCTTTCGGTCCAATTCTCAAAATTAGTTTCAAACACAGCCCCAAATATGGCCAGGCTCGAAGATCTAACACGCGGCGCTGCTGTCAAGGGAATCCTGCCCGATTGCCTGGTCACCGTGATCGACGTCAAGTGGTACGGCTCCGCCGCCGTGGAACTCACCTACAAAGACCCCGCCGGAAAGCCCAGCGTCGTTCTCCTCTACCGGGACCGTGAGCCCACCCTCGAAATCGGCGAAACCGGCCGCCCCTGGAGCTTCGACGGCGATGGCAAGTTGTTCCGCCTCGTCTCCGAAGCCTGTCGGATCAACCTCGCTCATCTCTTTGATCCGCTTCTCGCCATCCATACCTCGATGGTCGATCCGCTGCCGCATCAGATCACCGCCGTATACGGTGAGATGCTTCCTCGGCAACCACTCCGGTTCCTGCTCGCCGACGACCCAGGCGCGGGCAAGACAATCATGGCCGGTCTGCTGATCAAGGAGTTGCTCATTCGCGGCGACCTCCACCGCTGCATGATCGTGTGCCCCGGCAATCTCGCCGAGCAGTGGCAGGACGAACTCTACCAGCGATTTCAGCTCCCCTTCGAAATCCTGACCAACGACAAGCTCGAATCGGCGCGCACCGGCAACTGGTTCGCCGAGAATTCCATGGCCATCTGCCGCCTGGACAAGCTCAGCCGTAATGAGGACGTGCAGGCGAAGCTTGCCAACACCGATTGGGACCTTGTCGTCTGCGACGAAGCCCACAAAATGTCGGCGACCTTCTTCGGCAACGAGGTCAAGTACACAAAGCGTTACCGCCTTGGGCAGCTCCTCGGCCAGATCACCCGGCATTTGCTGCTCATGACCGCAACGCCTCACAACGGCAAGCCGGAAGACTTTCAGCTCTTCATGGCGCTGCTCGACAGTGACCGTTTCGAAGGCCGTGTGCGCGACGGCGTCCACACCGTGGATGCGTCCGACATGATGCGCCGGCTGGTCAAAGAGCAGTTGCTTAAGTTCGACGGCAAGCCGCTCTTCCCGGAGCGGCGGGCCTATACCGTCAGCTACAAGCTTTCCGACGCCGAAGCCATCCTGTATAAAAGCGTGACCGACTATGTTCGCGAGGAATTCAATCGGGCGGATTCGCTGCAGGCCGACGGTCGCAAAGGAACCGTAGGATTTGCTCTGACCATCCTGCAACGGCGTCTCGCATCTTCGCCCGAAGCCATCCTGCAGTCTCTTCGCCGCCGTCGTGAGCGGCTCGAACGGCGCCTGCGCGAGGAGCAGATTCTTAAGCGCGCCGGGGCCCTTCAGGATGGACGAGCGCTTCAGGATGACGATATAAAGGGATTGCCCACGCTCACCGAAGAAGATCTCGACGACCTCGATGACGCGCCCGACTCCGAAGTCGAGCAGATCGAAGAAACCGTCGTCGACCAGGCCACGGCCGCGCGAACCGTCACCGAACTCCAGGCCGAAATCGAAATCCTCACGAAGCTCGAAGCATTAGCGCAGAAAGTCCGTCGCAGCGGAACCGACAAGAAGTGGGAAGAGTTGTCGTCACTCCTTCAGAACCGCGCCGAAATGTTCGATGCCCATGGCCATCGCCGCAAGATGGTCATTTTCAGCGAACATCGCGACACGCTGAACTATTTGAGCGAACGGCTCCGCGCGCTCCTCGGCGTTTCCGAAGCCCTCGTCACTGTCCACGGGGGGATGGGTCGCGAAGAACGAACCATCGCGCAGGAAGCATTCAAACAGGACAAGGACGTCCTTATCCTGCTGGCCACCGACGCGGCCGGCGAGGGCATCAACCTGCAGCGCGCTCACCTGATGGTGAATTACGACCTGCCCTGGAACCCGAACCGTCTCGAACAGCGATTCGGCCGTATTCACCGCATCGGCCAGACCGAGGTGTGCCATCTTTGGAACCTTCTCGCCGAAGAGACGCGCGAAGGCGACGTTTACAAACGTCTTCTCGAAAAGATCGAAGAGGAACGCAAAGCTCTGGGCGGGGGCGTCTTCGATATCCTGGGCCAGTTGTTCCGTGAGCAGCGCCTTCGCGACCTTTTGATTGAAGCCATCCGTTACGGCGACAGCCCCGAGGTCAAGGCCCGGCTGCATCAGATCGTTGACAACCTGACCGACCGCGAGCATTGCCTGGCGCTTCTGGAAGAACGTGCGCTGGCGCACGACAGCATGGATGCTTCCGAAGTGCGCAAAATCCGCGAAGACATGGAGCGCGCGGAGGCACGCCGGCTCCAGCCCCACTTCATCGAATCGTTTTTTCTGGAAGCTTTCCGCATCTTGGGCGGCTCCATCAAAGAACGCGAACCACGCCGCTTCGAGATCACCCATGTGCCCGCGCTGATTCGCCAGCGCGACCGTCTGATCGGCGCCGGAGAGCCGGTGCTGGCCAAGTATGAACGGATCACCTTCGACAAGACCCTCCTCGCTGTTCCCGGCCAGCCGCTGGCCACATTCGTTTGTCCAGGCCAGCCCCTTCTCGGCGCAACCATCGATCTCATTCTGGAACGGAATCGGGACCTCCTGAAGCGCGGCGCAATTCTCGTGGACCCGGATGATTCCAATGCCGTGGGTGAATCGGTCCGCGCGCTCTTCTACCTCGAGCACACCATTCAGGACGGCCGTACCGATAAGGCCGGCAACCGCCGCGTGGTCTCCCGGCAACTCCAATTTGTCGAGACCGATTGCAGCGGAGCTACCAGCAGCGCCGGTTACGCGCCCTATCTGGACTATCGAGCCGCCACGCCCGAGGAACGTGCATGCCTGACGGAATCAATGGAAGCGCAGTCCTGGTTGAAGGGCGACTTGGAGTCTGTAGTAGTTGGCCACGCCATCGCGGATCTCGTCCCGAAGCATCTTGACGAAGTGCGAAAACGCCGCGAGGATCTTGTTACTAGGACGATGGCCGCCGTCAAAGATCGCTTGACCAAAGAAATCACCTACTGGGATCATCGCGCCAACCAACTCAAAGACCAGGAACTGGCCGGACGGACCAATGCCCGGATCAATTCGGGAAAAGCCCGGCAGCGCGCGGATGAGTTACAAGTCCGCCTGCAGAAGCGGATGCTGGATCTGGAATTGGAACGTCAGATCTCGCCATTACCGCCCGTCGCGATCGGCGGTGCCATCGTTGTCCCAATAGGGCTTCTCAATAAGCTGTTTAATGCTGGAGAAGCGGTATCGGCGGAAGCCCGAAAGGCAATGGAGCTTCTTGCGATGCAGATGGTGATGGACGCCGAGAAGCAGCTGGGCAATGAACCTCGCGACGTGAGCCGGGATAAATGTGGCTACGATATTGAGTCAAAGATTAAGGCAGATGGCAAGCTCCGCTTCATTGAAGTGAAAGGCCGCGTTGCCGGCGCGCTAACGGTTACCGTCACGCGGAACGAAATCCTCACGGCGCTGAACAAACCGGACGATTTCATCCTCGCCGTCGGACAGGTAGATAACGGACAGCGGAAACTCAGCTACATCCGCCAGCCATTCCAACAAGAACCGGAATTTGCGGTGGAAAGCATTAATTACAAACTTGCTGAATTGCTCAGTCGGGGACACCCCCCAACATGAGCCGAAGCGATTCCTTCCGAACCGCGCGCGTAAGCAAGTTCCTGCTCCGCTGCTTTCTACTACCAGACCTGAATTTTTCTGCCGCCCGCGATGTAACGCCGGCGATCTTGTCGCCGGTGGGCTTGCTTCCGGCCCGGCTGCTTCGTGGGGCCAGGGCTTCGGCCCTCTCCCGATGGGCCTGCGGCCCACGAACCGTCATGAAATGCAGAGTATTTCGTCTTGGTAGGATAGGCGGTTTCGCCTGTCAGTGGCGCCAAAGGCGACAAGTTATTGTGCCGGAGAAGTTTACGATTTCTCCCACCCTGACCCGGCTTGGCCTTTCAAGGGTGCCACCGAGCCTCCGCCTGGCGTTCATAGGAAAAAACTTGCCGCGACAATCGGAAAGATCCTTCCATGACGATCCGTAGAGGATGATGGACCAGTGGAGACTTCAATCAATCGGTTTCGGAACCTGACGATAAGGGGCTTTCGCCGCCTTTCGGAAGTAGATCTTGAACTGCGGCCCTTGACTGTCTTGATCGGAGCAAACGGAGTCGGCAAAACATCTGTGCTGGACGCGCTCTCGATCTTGGCGAGTTCGGCCCAAGGCAACTTGAACGCGGCTGTCAGCGAGATGTCCGGCCTCGCTGCGATGATGACTTACGACCGCGCCAGCGAAGTTGGGTTTGGAACCTCAATGACGGTCTCTGGCCACGAGCCTCTCGACTATTCTCTAAGTCTCCGGGCGCAAGGTGTCGCTTACTTCATCGACAGAGAAACCTTGAGACAAAAGCGAGAAAAGCATTCGCGTCCCTTTCTGTACATCGACTCGCACGGACCAGACATCAAGTATTTCGAAGTGGAAAAAGGCAAGCTGGTTCGCCCGAACTGGGAATATAACCCGCTGGAGTCTTCGCTTTCTCAGGTGCCTAAGCTGTTCCGTGAGCCGGAGGAATTCCGCCAGCGCCTAGCCTCTTCGACTTTCTATCACGTGCTCAACGTAGAATCCCGCTCTCCAGTGCGCCTTCCGCAATCAATGGGGCCAGCCCCCCTTCCGGGTAAGAATGGAGAGGATCTGGTCGCCTGTCTTTACTATCTTCGAGAGACGGAGCCAGACCGTTTTGAGGCCATCGAAGATTCCCTAAAGGCCGCGTTCCCGGGATTTAAGCGCCTTGACTTCCCGCCGGTTGCGGCCGGTATGCTCGCCATGACGTGGCGAGACAACAACTTCACCAAGCCGCTCTACACTCACCAGCTCTCCGAAGGGATACTGCGCTTCCTATGGCTTGTGTCGCTCCTCCAAAGCCCCGGGCTCACGGCATTGACCTTGCTCGATGAACCGGAGGTAAGCCTGCATCCGGAATTGTTGAGTCTCTTGGCCGGGCTGCTCAGGGAGGCCGCGCACAAGAGAACCCAGATCGTTGTCGCGACCCACTCCGATCGTCTGATCCGCTTTCTGAAGCCCGACGAAGTGGTGGTCATGGACTCAGCCGAGGACGGAACTTCAACGCTGACATGGGCTGACAAAATGAACCTGGAGGAATGGCTCCAGGACTACAGTCTGGATGAACTGTGGAGTAATGGCCGCCTCGGGGCGCGTAAATGAAGATTGCGATTCTGATTGAGGGCGAAACCGAGAGCGTTTTCCTTCCCTTTCTGCGCAACTTCCTAGGTCCGAGACTCCACGGTCGGATGCCACGGCTGATACAGAGTAAGTACGACGGCAGAATTCCAAAAGGGGATAAGCTGCGGCGCCGGGTGGAGGCGCTGTTGCGAGGCAAAGATCCGGACGCCGACCACGTAGTCGCGTTGACAGATGTATATACCGGCTCGGACGACTTTCTGGACGCTGCCGATGCGAAGGAAAAGATGCATAGCTGGGTAGGTCCGGAACCGCGCTTCCACCCCCACGCCGCGCAACACGACTTCGAGGCTTGGCTCCTTCCGTACTGGGAGGACATTCAGCGCCTGGCGAAACACAATCGTGCGGCCCCCGGAGGTCGCCCTGAGTCGGTAGATCATAACCGCCCGCCTTCGTACCGTATCAAGGAAATCTTTAACACCGGCAGGAGCCCGAGAGATTACGTCAAGACCCGCGACGCGAAAAGGATACTGGAAGGCAAGGATCTAAACATTGCCGTCCAGGCCTGCCCCGAACTCAAGGCCTTGATCAACACGATTCTGACTTTGTCCGGCGGCCAGCCTATTTGACGGCGATGAAATCGGAACTTGGTCGGCAAAGGAAACATTGAAAAAAAACTCATCGAGGTCGCCCTTCCGCTGGAGGCCATTAACAAAGAGTCGGCGCGCGAGAAGTCGATCCGGCATGGACACCCCTCAACCCTTCATCTCTGGTGGGCGCGCCGTCCTCTCGCGGCCTGCCGTGCGGTCCTGTTCGCCTCTTTAGTAGACGATCCGTCGAGCCTTCCCGAGCAGTTTCCGACCGAAGAGGATCAGGACAAGGAGCGGCAGCGGCTCTTTCGGTTGATCGAGAAACTGGTGCTGTGGGAGAACTCGAACAACCGCGCGGTGCTGGATGAGGCGCATGCGGAGATCCTGAAATCTACCGGCGGTCATCCGCCGCCAATCTACGATCCCTTCTGTGGTGGTGGGTCGATACCCCTCGAAGCGCAGCGGCTGGGTCTGGAAGCGCACGCCAGCGACTTGAACCCGGTCGCGGTCCTCATCACGAAGGCTCTCATCGAGATCCCGCCTAAGTTCGCGGGGCAACCGCCGGTGAATCCGACTGCGAAGGCGAAGATGAGCGGGAAGGGTATGTGGACCGGCGCTCGCGGGCTGGCAGATGATGTCCGTTACTACGGTCAGTGGATGCGCGACCGCGCTTTTGAGCGGATCGGCCATCTCTATCCGTCGGTGAAGGTGCAAAACGGGGATGAAGCAGCGGTCATTGCTTGGTTGTGGGCCCGTACAGTGCAGTGTCCGAACCCCGCGTGCGGAACCCGAATGCCATTGGTCCGGTCGTTCGTGTTCGCGACAAAACAAGGCAAACAAGTGTATGCCGAGCCAGTGGTCAATCATGCTCAAAAAACCGTACACTTCTAAGGTGAATACCGGCGACGGAACCCCTCAGGACGGTACGAAACAACGCGGCCGAACGCGATGTATCTTTTGCAACAATACGATTAATGACGCTCAACTCAGGGAGCAGTCGCAACGTCATGGCACTGGCCTGATTCCGCTCGCCACCGTTGCCGAAGGTAAATCTGGACGAGTATACCTTGCGTCACCGGTAGTCGAATTGTGGCAGCCTGAGACACCTGACCTGCCTTGGCTTAATCATCGACTGCCGGACAACGCGCGGTGGTTTTCACCGCCGGGCTACGGGCTAAACACATTCAAGGATCTTTTCACCAACCGCCAACTCATTGCGCTTTCAACCTTTTGTTCACTGGTGTCGGAGGCTCGAGAGACCGTCACTCGCGACGGGGGAAGCACTGAGTATGCCGACGCGCTCGCCACGTATCTAGCTTTCGGAGTCGATCGTATCGCGATGTTTATGTCGACGCTCTGTGTGTGGAGCTCCGCCGCGAAAAACGAAATACTAATGAACACTTTTGCCCGGCAGGCATTACCGATGACGTGGGATTTCGGCGAAGCCAATGTTTTCGGTAACTCCTCCGGAAGTTTTGAAGAAGCGATCCTTTGGGTGGCACGAGTCTGCGAAGGACTACCGGCACGGGGACTCGCGTGGGCAAGGAATCTGGACGCAACTGCGTCTAGCAACTCCCTTTCCAGAGCCGTCGTCGTAACAGACCCTCCGTACTACGACAACATAGGGTATGCAGATCTATCAGATTATTTCTACATCTGGTTGAGGCATTCGTTGAAAGATGTGTACCCGGATTTATTCAGTACGATCTTGGTTCCTAAGTCGCAGGAGCTAATTGCGGATCCGTATCGCTTCGACGGTAGCAAGGCGCGGGCCCAAGACTTTTTTGAAACGGGGCTCCGGAAAGCGTTCGCAACTATTCACGAGATGCAGGACCCTCTCTTTCCTTTTACTCTCTTCTATGCATTCAAACAATCGGAGTCAGGGGATGAAGTCGAGGTTACAGACGCGATTACGTCCACTGGATGGGAGACGATGCTCGAGGGATTGATCGGCAGTGGTTTTCAGGTTGTCGGAACTTGGCCGATGCGGACAGAGCGGCCCTCCGGGGTAAAGGTTTCAGTTAACGCGCTCGCTTCATCCATAGTCCTTGTTTGCCGTCCACGCCCAAACTCCGCGTCAATTACAACACGTAAGGATTTTCTCTCAGTGCTTAAGAAGGAACTTCCCCGCGCACTGCGCGACATGCAGAAGGGTAACATCGCTCCTGTCGACCTGGCGCAGGCCGCCATCGGCCCCGGCATGGCGGTCTTCTCTCGGTATAAGAAGGTTCTCGAAACCGATGGTTCGCCAATGCGGGTTCGGACAGCGTTGGCGCTGATCAATCAGGGCCTCGACGAGGTACTCTCCGAACTGGAGAGCGAATTCGACCCGGACACGCGCTGGGCACTAGCGTGGTTTGAACAACACCAGTTCGATGAAGGCGCTTTCGGCGAAGCGGAGGTCCTAGCCACGGCGAAGGCGCTCAGCATCTCGCACCTCGCTGAGGCGGGGCTTCTCCACTCCCGCGCAGGAAAAGTCCGCCTCCTGCGGCGTGAAGAGCTTCCTAAAGACTGGGACCCATCCACGGTTGGACGCCTCACAGTTTGGGAAGTCACCCAACACCTGATCCGCAGCCTCGACCAAAAAGGCGAAAAGGAAACCGCGAATCTGAAAGCAAAGATCGGCGGAATGGCCGAGATCGCACGCGACCTCGCCTATCGGCTCTACACGCTGTGCGAGCGCAAGGGCTGGGCGGAAGAAGCGGGCTACTACAACAGCCTCGTGGTAGCGTGGCCGTCAATGGCGTCGGAAGCATTTGAATTGCGCTAACCTCGGGAAGAGAACCGGATCAGGCCATGGAAGCTCAGCTCACTAAAGCTCAACTCACGAAACAGGAAGCCATAGCCGAGATCACGCGCCGCTTGATTGAGTACTACCACCCGGTGCGGATCTACCTTTTTGGCTCCCAGGCGCGGGGCGACGCCGGTCCTGACAGCGATTCGGACTTTTGTGTAGTGCTTCCCGATGACGCTCCCGCCAGCTTATACCGGGCTGGTATTCACCGCGCACTCTGGGACCTCGGAACAGCCGCCGATATAGTCCCGCTGCCGTTGAGCGATTTCGAGGGACGAGCCGCTCATGTGGTTTCGTCGCTGCCGGCGACGGTCGTGCGCGAAGGGAGGCTGCTCTATGACTCCGGACCAACAGCGGCGTGACGCGGTCGCCAAGTACCTCAATCCAACTGGAAAAGCCTTGCGGAACCGCTGCCAGGAGGGTGATCGATGACGAGAGATGAAGCGATTGCAGAGATCACAAAAAGGCTGGTCGAGTTTTACCGGCCGGTTCGCATCTATCTGTTCGGGTCCGTGGCGCGGGGCGACGATGGACCGGACAGTGATCTTGATTTTATGGTCGTGATTCCGGACGACGCGCCCGATGATCTGTTACGCCCCGGCGCAGTGCGCAAAGTTGTGCGCGGCATCGGGTTCGCCAAAGATATCGTGCCGTTGCGAAAAACGGATTTCGAAGAACGTGCGGCCTGGGTCAGAGCATCGTTGCCCGCTACTGTGGTGCGGGAGGGAAGGCTGCTGTATGAGACTTCCTTGTGAAGTCTCCCTATGAAATCTGACGATGCCCGGGCGCGGGAAGCGCGCGAATGGCTCGATAAAGCCGCGGATGATCTCGGTTCGTGCCGGGCCCTCATCGTTTCCGGCTATTTTTCTAACGCGCTCTTTTTTTGTCAGCAGGCCGCTGAAAAGAGCCTGAAGGCATTCCTCACATGGCATGACCGGCCCTTCAGGAACACGCACGACATCGAAAAGTTGGGCGATGTGTGCCGCGAGATCGACGACTCACTGGGCGCACTTGCGGATGAGGCGGACGTTCTTTCGGAATACGCGTGGAAGCTCCGCTATCCAGGATCGCGCTACAAACCTAAAAGGAAAGAAGTCGAGATCATGCTGGGAGTTGCAGCGCAGGTGTTTCGGGAGGTGCAGTCCCGGCTCCCGCCGGACGCAAGGCATACGGAGGACCATGGCGATCACGAACAGTGAACGAGTCGGAAAAGCTCTCGATCTCCTCAAGGATGGATTGCGCCCCTATGTCGAGCGCGAGTTGAAAGCCACCTACAAGGACCGCTGGATCGAGACCGCGCGGCCAAGTTTTCCCAACTGGCAACAATCGGGCACGGACGGCAAAGGGCTGAATTGGGATACGCAGGCCCTGCTGCAAGTGATGTGCGAACTGTGGCAGGACTGCTTCCGGAAGATCCTCGGCCCTTCCGAGCGAAATTTGGCGTTCGAGCTCCGGGACGTGCGGAACAAGTGGGCCCACCAGAAGGCTTTCTCCACCGATGACGCCTACCGCGCCATCGACAGCATTTCGCGGTTACTGACGGCCGTCACGGCGGAGCAGGTCGAAGCTGTCGAGCTGATGAAAGCCGAGATCCTGCGCGTCAAATTCGACGAACAACTCCGCACCCAGAAGCGTAAGGAATCGAGCATCGCGGTGGAAGGCAAGCCTGCGACAGGCCTGCGTCCGTGGCGGGAAATTGTCACGCCGCACCCGGATGTGGCGTCCGGGCGCTACCAGCAAGCCGAATTCGCCGCCGATCTCTGGCAGGTTTACCTGGGCGAGGGTTCGGACGAATACAAAGACCCCGTCGAGTTTTATCGCCGGACGTTCATTACCGAAGGCTTGCAGAAGCTGCTCTCCAACGCATTGCAGCGCCTTGCCGGAAATGGCGGCGATCCGGTTGTCGAGTTGCAGACCAACTTCGGCGGTGGTAAAACGCATTCGATGCTCGCGCTCTGGCATCTGTTTGCGGGCGTGCCTGCGGGACAACTTCCTGGCCTCGAGACAGTGACGAAGCTGGCCGGAGTTTCGCAGCCGCCTAAGGTCCGGCGTGCGGTTCTCGTCGGCAACCGGATGTCGCCGGCCGATGTCCACACCAAGCCCGACGGAACCGTGGTCCGCACGCTGTGGGGCGAACTGGCGTGGCAACTCGGCGGCAAAGAAGGCTACGCGATGGTGCGCAGCGCGGACGAAAAGGCCGTCAGCCCGGGCGATTCCCTGCGCCTGCTCTTCAATAAATATTCGCCGTGCCTGATTTTAATCGATGAGTGGGTGGCCTATGCCCGCCAGCTCTACAACAAGTCGGACTTGCCCGCCGGTGACTTTGACGCGCACTTCACCTTCGCGCAGACTCTGAGCGAATCCGCCAAACTGGCGGATAAGACGCTGCTGGTGGTCAGCATCCCCTCTTCGCAGAATGAGATCGGCGGCGAAGGTGGATTGGCAGCGCTGGAGCGCTTGAAGAACGTGATCGAACGCGTCGAGACGTCATGGCGTCCGGCGAGCGCGGAAGAGGGCTTTGAGATCGTTCGGCGGCGGTTGTTCCAGCCGATCGCGGATCCCGAACTGTTCACCGCGCGGGATGCCGTGGTGAAAGCGTTCGCGGACGAGTACCGCAAATTCGCGCAGGAATTTCCTTCCGAGGCGGGCAAGAGCGAGTATGAGCGCCGCATGAAAGCGGCGTACCCCATCCACCCGGAGTTGTTCGACAGGCTGTACAACGACTGGTCTACGTTGGATAAATTCCAACGGACCCGCGGAGTGCTGCGCCTCATGTCGGCGGTGATCCATGCGCTTTGGGAGCGCGAGGACAAGGGACTCATGATTCTGCCGGCCAGCGTGCCCGTAGACGCGCCCGCCGTCCAAAGCGAACTGACCCGCTATCTGCCGCCCGTCTGGGACCCGATTATCGAGAAGGATATCGACGGGCCGAACTCGCTCCCTCTGCGGATTGATCGCGAGAACCCGATGCTGGGCCGTTACTCGGCGGCGCGCCGCGTGGCCCGCACGCTCTACCTCGGTTCCGCTCCGACGCAGGATGCCGCGAAGAAGGGTCTGGAGGATCGTCAGATCAAGCTGGGTTGTGTCCAGCCGGGCGAGACTTCGGGCACGTTCGGCGATGCGCTGCGCAAGCTGGCCGATCAGGCCACGTACTTGTATGTCGATGGCAGCCGTTACTGGTATGCAACGCAGCCCAGCGTGAACCGGCTGGCTGAAGAGCGGGCCGAACGCTATCACCCCGAAGATGTAGTTGAGGAGATCCGGAAAAGGCTGGCTGAAGAGCAGAAACATCGCGGCGACTTTTCAAAGGTTCATCCGTGCCCGGTCGGCTCCAGCGATGTAGTGGACGAGCAGGAGGCGAAACTGGTCATCCTGAGCCCGGACTATCCGCATAGCGCAAAGACGGAAGCGAGCTTGGCCCGGCAGCAGGCAGCCGAAATCCTCAGCCGTGGATCGGCGGGCCGGAACTGTGGCAACATGCTGGTTTTCCTCGCTGCCGACAAGACCCGGCTGATCGATCTGGACAAGGCGGTCCGTTCGTATAAGGCGTGGAAGTCAATTGATCTGGAAAGAGTCTCGTTGAACTTGGACCCGTTTCAAGCCAACCAGGTGGAACAGCGTTTGGCGGGTTCCGATCAGGCGGTGAAGAGCAGAATCCCCGAGACATACGTCTGGCTTCTTGTGCCTGGGCAGAAGCGGCCGGACCCTGGCCAGGCGTTTCCCCCCGTCGAGTGGGAGGAATTCCGGCTTCAGGGTGAGGAACGGCTGGCAGAGAGAGCTTCGAAGAAGCTGAAGAACGGTGGGCTCCTGGTGGTGAGCATGGCCGGTTCCGTTCTGCGCCATGAGATGGACCAGGTGCCGCTGTGGCGCGGGAATCACGTCGGCGTGAGGCAGTTAGTGGATGACTTCACGAAGTATCTCTACCTGCCGCGCGTTAAGGACGCACAAGTAATTCTGGACGCGATTGAGGATGGAGTGGGGCTAATAACCTGGTCGCAGGATACCTTCGCCTACGCGGACTATTACGACGACGCGGCCCAACGATACCGCGGACTGAAGACTGGTGAACGCCCCACTGTGGTCTTAAACGCATCCAGCGTCGTCGTCAAGCCGGAAGTGGCAGTAGCACAGCGGGAGAAAGAGGCCGCAGCAATCTCGCCCCCAACACCCACCCCAACCGCGATCACCGGGCCGAAGGATGCTCCCGCAACTGCTATTGGCGCTGAACCCGTGAAAGCCGTTCTGCGCCGTTTCCACGGCACGGCGAAGATAGACGCGACACGCCTTTCGCGCGATGCCGACCAAATCGCCACCGCCGTAGTTCAACACCTGGTCGGTCTGGTTGGCGCGAAGGTGAATATCACGCTGGAAATCGACGCCGAGATACCGTCCGGAGTCCCGGACAATGTCGTTCGGACGGTCACCGAAAACTGCCGAACGTTAAAGTTCGAGAACCCGGGATTCGAAGAGAATTAAAGCTCAACTTTGCTGTCCAGACTCACCCAAATCACTGCGCCACTCGGATGCTTGTACGGTACCGGTTTCGCGAAGCGACGCGGATTTGCCAGCACCCACGCGTACGTATTTCGGTAATGCCCAAGCGTCGCTTCGCTCGGAGTCATTCCCGCCTTCGCTGCGTTCTTGCGAAACATTTCCGCGGAAAGCGGTCCCACACAATCAATCACGTCACAGGCGCCGGCAACTGTACCGGAGGCGCTCGGAATCAACCCGATAGTCCCGCGAATCGTCGTCCTCGATCCACGAATCTCCCAAGTCTTCTCACCCGCCAGGATCTTGTCGATCCACGGGTGCCTAATCAGAAGCGCGCGCGCTATCGGTGCAGCCATGCCAGCCCTCATTCTTGCACTCTTTGTTTGTCGTTCATCCGCATTTATCGGCGTTCATTCTTCAGCCAATACCCGAATCGCACTCCAACGACGCCACTCCCAACCGACCCACAAAAATCCCGTTCACAGCCGAAAACCCTAAATCGCCCCAACGTATTCAACGCCTTGCCCCAAAACAGAACAATCTCCCCACCCGCATGCTTCATACTGTGGTCATTCAAAGGAGATCGTTCAGGAAAATGGCAACCGAAAAACAAATCGCGGCCAATCGCAGGAACGCGTCCAAATCGACAGGACCGCGTACTCCAGCCGGTAAAGCCGTGTCATCCCGCAACAACACTCGCCACAATCTCCTCGCCAAAAGCTTCGTCCTCAAGAGCGAATGTTCCGACCGTTTCGAGGCTTTCGTCGAATCGTTCTACGCGGAATACAACCCCTCCACGCCCACCGAGACCGCGCTGGTCGATACCATGGCTACCGCCCGCTGGCGTCTTATCCGCATGTCCAATCTCGAAGCCGCCATCATCGATTACGAATATTCTCTAGACCAGGAAGCCGCCAACCTGAACACTCCCGCCCGCACCACTCTCGCCTACCGTCGCGCCAGCGACTGCGGCCGTTCCATCGAGTTGATGAATCGTGCCGAAACCCGGCTCCAAAACCAGTTCAACAGCGCCCTCGACCGCCTGCGCCGTATCTCGCGTTCAAACCCAATGAGCCCCGCCCTGTGAAACCGTCCAACGAGCACACTCCCATGCGTTTACGCACATTCCAAAGTGAAAAAACAATTGGCTTCGAATGGGTTCGAAATTGGCTTCCAACCCCCTCCCTGTCAGCCCCTGTGGCGCGCGCACTCATGCGAGCCGCGTCGAGACTCCTCTCGACGCCCGCCCTACAATAAAGGAACAACCGTGAAACCCACACGCCTCCTCCCACTCCTCGCCCTCCTTCCCCTCTTCGCCACAGCCGCGCCGCCCGACGCCCCCGCCGCCTTCACCGACGTCACCGACCACACCACCGCCCACGGCTTCCGCGCCACATCCGTCTACCTCAACGATGCCGACCAGCCCTTCGGCGCCCGCTTCATCCATCAGAAGACCGGCTTCACGCTCGATCTGATTCAGGTGCAGTCCGTCCCGCAGGCTTTCGTCTGGGTCAACTCATTCCCGGTCTCCGACAAAGGCGAGCCGCACACTCAGGAACATCTGCTCATGGGCAAGGGCAACATGGGCAAGGCATTCGCCGCCAGCCAGAGCATGACCCTCACCGAGAACACCGCGTTCACCATGCAATGGCGCACCTGTTATCCCTTCAACACCAAGGCTGGCCTGCCGGTGTTTTACGACGAATTCAAGCTCGAGCTCCAGGCCCTCCTGCATCCCGACTACACCGATGAGGAGATTCGCCGCGAGGTCCGCAATTTCGGCGTCTCCGAGAACCCTGCTAACCACAAACTCCGGCTCGAAGAGAAGGGCACGGTCTACAACGAAATGGTCAGCTCGATGAACAACCCCGACTGGGCCCTCTACCGCCAGCTGGGCATCGACCTCTACGGTCCCACTCACCCGCTCGCCTATAACTCCGGCGGCGACCCTTCCGGCATTCGCCAAATGCTCCCTGCCGACATCAGAAATTTTCATGATCGCCACTACTTTCTCGCGAACATGGGCGCCATCGTGTCACTGCCGAAAGGCGAGACCGTCGCCGCCGAACTCGCCAAGCTGGACCAGATCCTGAACGCCGTCCAACCAACAGCCGTTCATCGTAAAGCGGAAGCAGAAGACGCTCTGCCTCGTCCCGCAGCCGCCCCCGCCGGTTCCGTTCAGATTGTCGACTTCCCGTTTGAAAACGAGCAGCAGCCCAGCTACATCGGCCTCGCCTGGCCCGCGGTTCGCAAGCTCGATTCCCGGCAGACGCTCCTGGTTCAACTGTTCATGGACAGCTTCGCCGGCGATACCAGCACCGACCTCTATCGGCTGTTCATCAACAGCAAGACACGCCGGATGGACATCGGAGCCCAGGGCGTCTACAGCTTTCTCAGTCAGGACGAGGGCTACCCGGTCATGGTCGTATTCAACCAAGTCGCGGCCGCCAACCTGACCGAGGCGAAAGTGAAGGAGGTTCGCGCCATCGTGACCGCCGAACTGTCCCGCATCGCCGCTTTACCCGACTCGTCATCGGAACTGGCCGAATTCAATGCGCTCGTTCGCGGGCGTCTCGTCGATCAAAAGCGGCAACTCAGCAAGCTCGTGAATTCTCCGCCCGGATTCGGCGCGCGCAATGGGAGTTCCACATGGATGGAGCAGCTCTACCACCTCAACCGTGAACCGGGCTTCCGGCGCTCCGTAACCCAAAAGCCCGACATCGAAGCCATCGGCGCGATGCTCGATCAAAACAAGAACATCTGGCGCGACTTGCTCCCGGCCTGGCATCTCACCGATACCGAGCCGTACGGCATCGCCGCTCATCCGAGCGCAGCGTTGTTGAAGAAGCAGCAGCAGGAAAGCCTAGATCGCGCAGCGGCGGAAGCGAAGCGCCTCGAAGTCAAATACAAAATCACCGGCGAACAAGACGCCATTCGCCGCTATCAAAAGGACTACGATGCCGAGAGCGCGCGCCTCGACGCCGCGACCAGCGCATCTGCGGAAAAGTTTCTCGCCGCGCCTCCGCTGACTCTCGACGATCAACTGGAATACAAGGAAGCGAAACTGCCGGGCGGCATCCCGGAGGTGTCGTCGGTATTCGACAACATGACGAGCGCGACCACCGGACTCGCGCTGCGCCTCGACAGCGTGCCGCAGGAAGACCTCGTGCTGGTCTCCCTGCTACCCGCACTATTAACGGAAACCGGCGTCATCGACAACGGCAAGCCCATCCCCTACGAAGAAATGGAGGAGCTGCTTCGCAAACAGGTGCTTAGTCTCAACGCCACGTTCAGCGCAAACGTGCGCTCGAATCGCGTCGAGCTGATGCTGCGCGGCGCGGGTAACGATCTGGTCGAGAGCCGCCGAGCCATCGAGTGGATGCGCCTCGTGCTCGAACATCCGGACTGGCGGCCCGAGAATCTGCCGCGTATTCGCGACCTGGTAGACCAATCGATCGCGCGCCTGCGCGCCACCATGCAGGGATCTGAAGAGAGTTGGGTAATGAATCCGGTGATGGCTTACTGGAAGCAAACCAATCCACTCTACCTGACCGCATCCGCCTTCCTGACCCGCGCATATAATGCAGACCGCCTACGCTGGATGCTCAAAGACGTTGGCGCGGGTCAGGATCGAAGAGAGATCGCTGCCCGCGTCCTGAAACTGGCCGATCAGGCGAGCGACAGACCCGGAATGATCGCGCTTCTGGATCGTCTCAAGTCGGAAACCGGCGTTATGAAGGACGTTGCCGCGGATCTCGCGCAGCTCCTTCCCGACATTCCCGACGGAAGTTTGCAGGCCGACTGGCGCTACCTCTGTACGCAGATTAGCCGTGACCTTTCGGTCACTCCCGAGAAAACTCTCGAGCGGTTGAACGCCCTGCGCATCAACCTTCTCGCGGCCGGTAACGCTCGCGCATGGATAGTGGGATCGCGCGCCAATCTCGATCAGCTCCAATCGCCGCTGTCGTTGCTCACGAGCGATCTGAAACCAAGTCGCCCCACGCCGGTCACCTACGACGCGAACCGCCGAATCGACCAGCGTCTCCGCGATCATCAGGGCGACGCCGCAATACCCAGGTTCGTCGGGCTCTACGATTCCAATCTGACTGGCGGCGTCATGGCAACCATCGTCCCGTCCGCTTCCTACGACGACACCGGACGCGACGCGCAGCTTGATTACCTCGCCTCTCGGCTCTTCGCCGGATATGGCGCGCACGGCGTATTCACCAAAACGATTGGCGCCGGTTTCGCATACAGCAATGGCTTGCGGGGCAGCATTCACGACGGATATGCGGGTTACTACGCGGAGCGAATGCCGGAGATCCCGCAGACCCTTCATTTCGCCATCGACGTCATAAAGAAAGGGTCGCGCGATCCAAAACTTGTCGAATACGTAATCGCCATGGCGTTCCAGGAATCGAACGCCTCCGGCAGTTACGAAGCCCGCGCCGAAGCCATCGCCAACGATCTCGCCGATAGCATCACGCCCGCGAAGGTAACGCAATTCCGCAAGGCGATCCTGAACCTTCGCCAGGAAACGGGTATCGCGGATGAAATCTTCCAGCGCATGGACAAGGTCTACGGCCAGCAACTCCCTGGCTACGGCCCAAAGGCGAAGGACACCCCTGGGGCGGTCTATTACATTATCGGCAACGACAAGCAGTTCCGCGCCATGGATGCGGATGTGCAGGTTCGCGAGGATGAACACGTTTACAAGCTCTATCCGCGCGACTACTGGCTGATTCCAAAGTAGGGTGGTGGATATCAACCACCGCTCACGACGCTCGAATCCTCATAACTCATTGATTTATTGGAGCAGCCGACTCTGGCCGACGAATTGCTTTTATCGGAACTTACTGAACCGTGACCGTTAGGGAGCGGCAACGAGATCCCCATGGAAGGGAAAGGAGCCAACCGATGCACTTCGCAATCGCCGTCGCCGGGGCCCTCAGCATTTATTTGGGTTACAAACTCTTCTGCGACAGCGCATATCAGCAGAGCCGGGTCAGGCACTTGGTGTCGGGCGCGTTGTTGGCGGTCTTCGGCTTGGGAATTCTGATCGCGGACGTTCGCGGTCTCCGAACCCCGGAGAAACGTTCCCATCCGGTGCCGGGTAATTTACTGAGATATTCCACGCCCTCTCGCACTAAAGGAATAGTTCGGTTGTGCCGATATTCCCAAAACGAGGTTGATACAAATAATGGACGAAATGGCAGCGAGGCCGGTACTGGTGTGTGATACGCAGCCGGTAGCGATAGAAGGAGTGCGCGGTCTGTTAGGCCGTTGCGGCGATCTCCGGTTTGCCGGTGCGGTGAGTTCTCTTGAGGCGGCTTTCGAGCTGACGAACGGGCTGAACCCGGCCGCCGTCGTAATTGACAAGTCGTTCGGGACCCCGGCGATTACCGAATGGCTGCATCGCTTCGGCTCATCCGGCGCGAAAGCCGCGCCGGTGATTTGGGGTGTCGGAATTAGTGAATCCGAGGCCCTCCGGTTTCTTCAGGCCGGCGCGCGCGGAGTGCTGCGTCGAACTTCGGAACCGGAGACGCTCGTCACTTGTCTGCGGTCCGTGACCAGCGGGAATACTTGGCTGGAGGACGGCATCTTCGGCGACACCGACAGGTTGTCTCAACCGCGGCGCTCGCAACTAACGCCGCGCGAAGTCGAGATCGCGGATTTGGTCGGGAAAGGCCTGCGCAATCGCGACATCGCGAATAATTTGGGGATCCGGACGGGCACCGTCAAGATTCACCTGAAGCACATTTTCGAGAAGACGGGTGTGCGCGGGCGATATGGCCTCGCGCTGAATGGTTTGCGGGAAAAAGGCACAATCGCCTTTGCACCCGTGTGTTAACCGAGCAACTTTGGGACGCACGATGCGTCTAATTTATTGGAGGGTTAAGAAGATGCTTAAGAAGATTGGAATTCCCCTCATTGCGCTGCTGGCGATACTGGTTTTGATTCCGGTTCCTCAGGCGCAAGCGGCAGTTCGAGTAGGTGTCGGCATCGGGATCGGCGGCTACTATCCCGGTTACGCTTATGGCTACCCGGCTTATGGTTACCCGGCGCCCTATCCCGCCTATGGTTATGGATACGGGTATCCTTATGCTTACCCCTATGCCTATCCGTACTACGGTGGCCTTGGCCTTGGCTTCTATGGAGGCTACGGCGGATATTATCGTGGCGGGTACGGTTACCGAGGCGGCTACTATGGTGGCGCACGCGGAGCATACGGCGGCGGAGTCCGTGGTGGCGGCGGTGGAGTCCGCGGCGGTGGCGGTGGTGGTGCCAGAGGCCGACGGTAAGTCCGGCGTGCTAATCTCTGCGGGTGTGGTCTCGCCTTGCGCTTCTGTTCCTCGCGACCCATCCGGCCTCATTGATCGGCTCATCGATCAACGATGAGGGCGTATCGAGGGATCTCGCCCGCGAGCGCGCGCGGATTGTATCGAATACCCGCTACCGCTTGAATCTGGAACTGCGACCGCACGCGGCCCGGATCCCGGGCCACATCGCGATCCAGTTCAAGCTGGCCGAAACGGCCGATCCCTTAGTTCTCGATTTTCGAGATCTCGACGCCCAAGGCAAGGTCATCGACGGCTCAGCTCGGAACCTGAAAGTCAACGGTTCGGCTGAGCCGCTTCCGCAGACCAACGGACACATTCTCGTCTCCGGCAAGCACCTCCGGCGCGGCGACAACACAATCGAAATGGACTTCGATTCCGCTATTGCGGAAGCGAACCGGGCTGTCACCCGCTTCATCGACAGTCAGGATGGCAACGAATACCTCTACACGCTTTTCGTCCCAATGGATGCGAGCCTCGCATTCCCCTGCTTCGATCAGCCGGATCTGAAAGCCCGGTTTACCCTGAACGTCACCGCACCGACTGGTTGGACGGTGATTTCGAACGGCGAGACGGAGCCCATCAGCACATACCTGTTCGCATTCGCCGCAGGGCCATTCGAACAATTGTCGAGCGGGTCTTTGCGATTATTCGTCCGCAAATCCATGCTGGCGCGCGCCAAAGAGGAATGGCCCGCCGTGGCTGAGACTACGCGTAAAGGCATGGCGCTCATGACGACCTTCTTCGCTCGGCCGTTTCCATTTCCCAAATACGATCAGGTGCTCATTCCCGGCTTCCCCTACGGCGGGATGGAGCATGCCGGCGCGACGTTCTTCAATGAGGACAGCATCCTGTTCCGCACGGTCCCGACGGTGAACGACTATAACCGCCGCAACGAGACCGTCCTCCATGAGCTCGCGCATCAATGGTTCGGCGATCTCGTGACGATGCGCTGGTTCGACGACCTCTGGCTCAAGGAAGGCTTCGCGCAGTACATGGCCTACCACACGATGGCTGAAATGGAGCCGCCCGGAACGGTGTGGAAGCGCTTCTACCAATCCATCAAGCCGCTGGCCTATGGGATCGATTCGACGCATGGTACTACGCCGATCTATCAGCAGATACCGAATCTGAAGGACGCCAAATCCGCCTATGGAGCGATCGTCTACCAGAAAGCTCCGAGTCTCTTGCGCGTGCTCAACTTCAATATCGGCGAGGATCACTTCAGGGAAGGCATCCGAATCTTTCTTCGGGAACACGCGTACGCGAATGCAGAATGGAGCGACTTGATCGGCGCGTTTTCGCGCGCCTCCGGAACCAATCTCAAACCGTGGGCGAGCGCGTGGGTCGAACAGCGCGGCATGCCACAGGTCGAGATCGACTGGGCATGCGATTCCGGCCTTATCTCTTCATTTCGCATTCGGCAGAAAGATGCTCTGGACGAAGGACACGTCTGGCCGATTCGAACGCAAGTTCTGCTGGGCCACAAGGAAGGACCGTCCGAGCACGTCGCTGCATCGCTCGACGGCGCGGTCGCTTCCGTTCCCGCCGCAATCGGCAAGAGCTGCCCCGATTACGTCTTCGGTAACGACGAGGACCAGGCGTACGGGGAGTTTCTTCTCGACGCAAAGAGCCAGGCCGCCATTATCGATGAACTGCCCAACGTCTCCGATCCCTTCTTGCGCGCACTCCTGTGGGGCGCGCTGTGGGACGGCGTTCGGGAACTCAGGATGGCGCCTGCGGAATATGCGGATCTGGCCCTGCGCCTTCTGCCGTCGGAGCACGACGCGGAGCTCGCGGTATCCATCCTCAGCCGTCTGCGTGGCGCCTTCACCGATTACATGTCCGATTCGCAGCGCGCGGCAATCGCCGAACGATTCGAAAACCTGCTGATTCGGGAGATTGCCGAAGCGCCGACGCCCGACCTTCGGATCACTTACTTCCGCGGACTCATCGCCGTCGCAACCACCGCGCACGCCCGCGACGTTCTCAAGGATTTGTTCACAGGGCACGTCACCATTCCGGGAGTTCCTCTCAAGCAGCGCGATCGTTGGAACATCATCGGATCGCTAATTGCATCCGGTGACGCGTCGGGTGCGGAATTACTCACGGCGGAAAGCAAACGAGATACATCCGACGATGGCCTCAAGTACGCATATGTCTCCGGCGCGGGATTCGCTCAGCCGGAGAACAAGCGGAAATATTTCGCGGAGTATCTGGCCCGCTCCGGAGTCAAAGAGGACTGGGTGACTGCCAGCCTGCCGCTGTTCAATTACTGGAGCCAGGCGTCACTGACATCGGCTTATCTGCAGCCGGCGCTCGATGCCCTGCCGCAATTGAAACGGGAGCGGAAGATTTTCTTTGTGACGAACTGGCTGGCGAGCTTCATCGGAAATCAGTATTCACCCGCCGCCCTTAAGACTGTCGACGACTTCCTCCAACAGAACAGCGCCGATCCTGACCTGCGCCTGAAGGTCCTCGAAGTCCGCGATGAACTGGCTCGCACCGTGCGAATCCGGGCGCGTTGGGCGAGTTAGTCGGCGACCATCAATTCGCCCGGGACAATTGGACGCGTACGCGGCAGTAATCCCGCCTGTGCCGAAAGGCCGAGCAACATTAACGCAATCACGTACACGGCCAGCTTTATGAAGTCGGCGGCATGCGTCCGCGGCAGTAGCTTCCATAACAACATCAACAGCGTCTGCGCCAGCGTCACCGCCCACACGGATCCATAGAAATAGCGCCGCTCCGTGCCTTCGCCTTTCGTGGATGGACGCACCCTCGGTAGAATCCCCGCGGCGCCGAAAGCCAGAATCGTCAAATAGAGCGGAAAATACGCGTAGGTATAAATCTGCTTGAGATACCAGACGCCTGAAACGGCCGCAATCACCAGCCCGGCCAGGTTCAGCAAAGCGAACGTGATCACATCGCTCCAGGCGAACGTATAACAGATCCGGCGGTACAACGGATTCGGTTTGTCCTCGGTGAAGCGCAGGATATAAGGCCGCGGCTCCACGCCGGGAAGCTGCCCGAAAAGGCCGGCGATTCCCGTGCCTACCATGACGAAAAGTAGCCAGGCCATATTCTTCACGCTCGGGCCATGCTCGAAAAGATCGAAGGTCAATGGGCCGGGCGCGAGAAAGAAAACCCAGATCCAGATCGGCCAGTGCGCTATCCGGTAGATCTTCTTGTTTCGTTCGCGATAGCGAATCATGATGGGCGATCAAGATGCACTGCTGCCGAACACACGGCCGTGGCGTTCCCGGCCAAGCGCAGCAACAATGCTTCCACCGAGGAAAACCACTCCCGCGCTCAACGCCATCGTTGTCGCATAAGAGAAGTGCTCGGCAAAGAGCGCCTGAATGTAAACGATCGACGCCGAGATCAGGACGCCGCACTGGTAAGCGAAGCCGGGGAGAAATCCACGCACCGAATCCGGCGAAAGTTCGGAAAGGTGCGCCGGGATCACTCCCCACGCTCCCTGAACCATGAACTGCATCAGGAACGCGCCTGCTACCAGAAGCGTGGTGGTGGGCGATAACGCCCAGAGCGGGATCACTGCGATGGCGAGCAGAAGTCCCGTTATGATGGCGCGCCGCCGGCCTTTCAGATCGGAATAATAGCCGATCGCGGTCCCGCCGCAAAGCGCGCCGAGACCCGCGATGACGGAGATCAGCGAGCGCTTCGACGCATCGAAATGCCAGTAGCGCTGCAGGAATGTGGGGTAAAGATCCTGCGTGCCGTGCGAGCTGAAGTTCATAAACGTCATCAACAGCATGAGAAACAAGAACAGCTTCCAGTTGGAAAGGATCGATCCGCGGAGATCGCGCCAATCTGCTTTCTTTGCTTTCTTCCAGACTGCCGACTCTTTGACGCGCATCTGGACGAAGATCGCGAGCAAAGCCGGCAGACCCCCGAGGAAAAACATCGGCCGCCATCCCCAGCGATCGAACAGAAAGAAAAAGCATAGCGCGGCGAGCAGATTGCCCAGCGCGTAGCCTTGTTGCAGCACGCCGGAGATCAGGCCACGAAACTTCGGCGATACCTTCTCCATCGCCATCGACGCACCCACGCCCCACTCTCCCCCCATGCCGATTCCAAAGAGCGCACGCAGTATGAGAAACGATGTGTAACTGGTCGAGAAACCGGTGGCGACTTCGACGACAGAGTAAAAGACGAGAACGATCATCAGGGGCCCGCGCCTGCCGTATCGGTCCGCCATCAACCCGAAGATAAACGCCCCGGCCGGCCGGAACACCAGCGTTACCGTGATCGCCAGTGCCATCTGCGCGTCGGATCGGTGGAACTCTTTGCCGATGGCAGTCAGGCAGTAGACGACCAGAAAGTAATCGAAGGCATCAAGTGTCCAGCCCAGAAAACTGGCGAAAACCGCCGCATTCTGATCCGGAGGACGAGACTCCACGCCGCTTTCGGGGGCGGCATCGTTAACGACGAGGTTAACCTTGCTCACTCGGACGATTGTATCTTCTTACGAGAGCCGTGTTTGGACCGTTGTGGACAGTGGCGTGCTGGGAACATTGCATGACTCCAGTCGACAAAGCATCGGAAAAAGAAAAAGAGTCCGTTGAAAAGGAAGAGGACCTTCGTCACGAATGGGTTCAAGAAGACATTAAAGACGAAGGACGCAAGCCGGACCTTGAAGAAATAGAAGAAGACGAATCGATTCTTTGAGTTCCCCGCGCTTACGCTTTAGGTTATAGGAATTCGATAGTCTACTTGAAGCTCAGGCGCAACCTGCTGGTCGGAGTCTGGTAACTAAGGATCAGATTCTTCGGCTTCTCTTTGGCCAGGGGAAAAAACAGCAGGCCTGAGACCGGTTCCGAAACCGTCTTCTCGCTCAACATCTTTTTCTTCAGAGCCTCAAGCGCGGGGTCGGCGTTGACATCGTCTTTCATCTGCACTTTGGTGCTCTCGATGGGGGCGGGCGAATCGACGTTTTGCTTATGTCCATAAGTACGTTCAACCACCAGCGCGCCCGCTCCGGCGATCTGCGAAGCCACCAGGAACGGGCCGCCGTGATCGCCGCTCGATTCCGAGCGCAGGATGAAATCGTCGAGGTGAATCAGATAGGGTTTGTCGCCTTTCGGGGCCACGCGCACTTCCAACACGGTGTAGTTGTTATTGAAATCGGTTGCGAAGGAATCTCGCAGTTGTTCGGGACTGACCAATGTTGCCGTAATCGCAACGCTGTCGTCTTCTCCGTGGCCCTGGGGAGCCTTCTTCTCTCCGGCGCAAAGCAACGCACACAGGGCGATTGGGGCAAAAATGAGTTTTGGAGCAGTCATAAATGGGGCACCCATTCAAAGGCGGCCACTCCAATTGCCGTGCCGATCAGGATACCGACCAGGACATCGCTGAGATAGTGCATTCCGAGGATCACGCGGGAGGCCGCGACGCTGAGAGCGCAAAAGATAAGTCCGACGAGCAGCGCCGGATAATAGAGTCCCAGTGAGAGTGCAATCGCGAATGCCGTGATGGTGTGGCCGGAGGGAAACGAGAAGCGATCCGGTGGCAGGAGCATCGACCAACAATGTGGCATCGTCGCGCAGGGGCGTTCGCGCCCAATGATTCTTTTCAGGATAAAGAACGTCAGCTGACCTGCGCCTACCGATACAAACCCCGCCTCAAGAGCGTCAAAACGGTGCGATCCGCCAAACAGAAGCAGGATCAGTCCGATCACGCTCCAAAGCCAGCCATCCCCGCCGCGCGAAGCGACGACCATCCAATGGCGGATCCAATGCGGCGCTTCCCACTGGTTTAGCCGGCGCATTAGTTTGCGGTCGCCCGCGGTAATCAGCCGGATCATGCCGTTGCCCTCTCCTACTTCAATTGTACGGTTACAACCCGCGCGCCGGTTTTCTCGCCAACCGGACTTGACATCGCTGGTTGCTGGATATAGATTTTGACCAAGTCTCTTTTGTCTTTGGAGGGTAAATGAATTCGAACTTCAATGGCCGGAAGTGTGCCATTTCCGCTCTCAGCTGCTTTTTTTTTCTTTGTCCGATCGGCGTGACCGGTTTGAAGGCGCAGGTTAGCGCAACCATCTCGGGCACGGTGACGGACAGTTCGGGCGCGGCGCTGGGCGGCGCAAAGGTGGAGGTAAAAAACGCCGGGACCGGCGTTACGCAATCGACCTCGAGCGATGCGCAGGGGCGATACAGCATACCCGAGCTGCCTGTTGGCGACTATCAGGTCCAGGCTTCGGCAACGGGTTTTCAGAACGTGGTTCATACCGGAATAACCCTTACGGTGGGCACCCAGAGCGTGGTCGATTTCGCTCTTCCCGTCGGACAGGCGCAGCAGACGGTCACCGTGGAGGGGCAGGTTTCCCAGGTGGAGACCAGTTCCGCCTCGGTAGGGAATGTGGTGGAGCCCGCGCAGATGCGCGAACTGCCGTTGAACGGGCGGAACTATGAATCGCTGCTGACTCTGATCCCGGGCGTCATGCCAGTCGCGGCCACTACCGGTGTTTTCGGCGCATTCTACGGAACGCAGCAAAACTATTCGGTGAGCGGGTCGAGGCCCGAGGGACAGTTGTTCCTGCTCGACAACGCCAACACCGCTGACTTCTTCCAACACGGGACGGGGTCGGGCGCGCTCGGCACCTCGCTGGGAATCGACGGGATCGCCGAGTTCCAGACGCTGACCAACACCTACAGCGCGCAGTTCGGAGGCAACGGCGCCGTGGTGAACGCGGTCACCAAATCCGGAACCAACGCGTTGCACGGCTCGGCCTACGAGTTCCTGCGCAACAGCGCACTCGACGCGCGCAACTTCTTCGATACGTCGAACCCGGGTGGAGGGCCACCCGAATTCCGCAGAAACCAGTTCGGCGGCACTCTCGGCGGCCGCATCAAGAAAGACAAGTTATTCTTTTTCGTCAACGACGAAGCTTTGCGGCAAAGCCAGGGCGTCAGCCGGGTCGCGACCGTTCCCGATGCCAATGCCCACTTGGGCATTCTGCCCACCGGCACCGTGGGAGTCAGCCCCGCTGTGGCGTCGACGTTAGCGCTGTTTCCCCTGCCGACCACGGAGGTTTTGACCGCGACCGGACAACTCACCGGAACCGGACAACTGACAGAAGTCGCCAATCAGGTGGGTAACGAAAACTACGCTCTCGGGCGTTTGGATTACAATTATTCGGCCAAAGACTCCTTCTTCTTGCGGTACGTTTCCGACAGAGCCACTTACGCCAATCCCTTTGGCGGCTCGGCCGTCCCGCTCTGGGCGGAGACCGACATCACACGCAACGAATACGTCACGGCGCAATGGACGCGGCTGATATCGGCCAGTCTCATCAACGAGGCGCGCGTCAGCTTTGTAAGGCCGGTCGAGGCACAGAGCCTGAACAGCAGTACGCCCGCGCTCAATTTCTTTCCGGGGCGGCCCGTGCCCGGCACGGTCAATATCGGCGGCTTAACCGGAATCGGCGGCAACGGCTTTCTCCCGGACAACTTCTACACCAATAAATTCACTGAAGCCGACGACGTTCTGTGGACGCGCGGATCGCACAACATCAAGTTCGGCTTTTCGGTCGACAGAATTGACGACAACACCAGCCAGTCCTTGTTTCTCGGCGGCACCTGGTCGTTTGCCAGCCTGAGCAGTTTCCTGGCGGGCCGCGCCAGCACTCTTCTCGGGCCACCGCTCGGACAAAGCGACGGCTACAAAGATTTCCGCAGCTTGTTCCTCACCCCGTACTTCCAGGACGATTGGAAAGTGACATCGAAACTAACGCTCAATCTCGGCTTGCGGTACGACTGGGAAAGCAATCCGACCGAGGTGAACCACGTCATGACGACGCTCATCAATGCACCGTTCGGAACCTACAGCCCGGTCACCCATGCATTCGCGTCCAACCCGTCCACCAAAAACTTCGACCCCCGGATCGGTCTCGCATATGATCCGTTCGCGGACCACAAGACTTCGATTCGCGCCGGCTTCGGAATCTTTCACGACGTGATTCAGTCTCGATTGTACGCCGGGAATTATTGGCTGGATCCACCGTACTCGATCAACATTCAGATCCAGCCGACTTATCCGATTCCATTCGCCACCGGCGGAATCATCCCGCCGCCGACGGTCTCGGAGATGGAGGGAGTGGATTATCACTTTGGCACCACTCCTTACGTGATGCAATACAATCTCAATATTCAGCGCGAACTGGGCGGCGGTAATGTGCTGACCGTCGGGTATGTGGGGTCGCAAGGCGTTCATCTCGTGGAATCGTACGATTCCAATGCACCGATTCCGCAGACAGCTCCGGACGGACATCAGATTTTCGGCGCGTTTTCGCCTCCCACTCCGGCTTCAGGCCCGGCTATCAATCCATTGCCGCGCAAGAACCCGGCTTACAGCTATATTTCGTTGAAGGAGCCGTGGGGGCATTCCAACTACAATTCGTTGCAAGCGGGTTTACATCGCCGGCTCAGTCACGATTTGCAAGCGCAAATTTCTTACACGTGGTCAAAATCCATGGACGATGGCTCGACAAGTTCGAGTCTCGAGGGCGCCGGTCAGGACATTTCGAACCCTTATAACGCGGCGTTCGATCGCGGCCCCTCCGGGTTTAACAGGGGCCAAAGCTTCGTGGTCAGCGCCGTTTACATCCTGCCTTTCCATAAGAACAAGCTCACCGACGGCTGGCAAATCAGTACGATCTCCAGCGCCCTGAGCGGCGCTCCGTTCTCGGTGATCACGGGATACGATCAGACCGGAATCGACGATCTCTCCGTCCGCCGGCCCAACTATGTTGCGTCCGCGGGCTGCAGCCCGAATCCGACTATCGGCAGCGTGAACGACTGGTTCAATAGCGCGTGCTTCGCCGCACCGCCCAACGGAGAACTCGGCAACCTCGGGAGAAACACCTTGTTCGGTCCGGGTTTTTGGGATCTCGACTTTGCCGTAATGAAGAACACCAGGGTCACGGAGAAGTTGACCGTTCAATTCCGGGTGGAAGCTTTCAATATTTTCAACCATCCCGATTTCGACCTGCCCAACGCGAGCCTGTTCACCCTCGGGGCGGCCGGCAACGCCGTTCCCAATCCGCTCGCCGGCCAAATCACCGATACCGTCAACGCGCCGCGGCAGATCCAGTTTGCGCTGAAGCTGCTGTTCTGATATGGAGCGACTTGTCAAGCTGACGATAAAGCGTCAGGTTTGACGGTTTTTTAATGGGTTGTTTTGCGGGCTGGATCTTCCTCGACAGAGGAAGGCCCAGCCCGTTTTCTTTTGGAAGGCAAAGCAGGTGGCAGCGGCGGACAGGTAACGACGATTGATCACTCTGATATACGCGGGTCGGAACCGCAGGGTCATGATCCGTCGGGAGCTGCCTCGGACTAGAGGCGCGGATTGAGCCCGGAGGCTGTACCGCATAGAACGTAGGAGGATTCTCCTTTTCGTGTGCCCGTCCGCTGCCATCTGCTTTGCCTTCGTTTTCACAGGAAGTTTTTATTCTTTGCCTTTTTCAGGCGGCCTTTGTCTGCTCCCAGGCGCGTTCCGTTCGGACAGCGATATCCCAGATGAAACCGAGTAGTTCGCGTCCGACCGCGGTTACGGTTTGATTTTTGTTCTTCTGTGGCGTTACGCGTTATGTGGCGCTCGGGACGCGAAGGCAATCACCGGAGCAACCAGCTAATCTCCAGCGCCACATAATATTCAGAGATTCCGAAGGAATTGCATCAGCGTGACGTCGTTCTTCCAGTGGGTTTGGCGCGAGCGCCCACGCACTTCGCAGGTCGCGAGAGCCTTGGCCTTCATCTCCAGGTCAACTTCAGCATAAACATTTGTCGTGTTGAGCGAAACATGCCCCAACCAGGCACGAATGGTGTTAATATCAACGCCGGCACGGAGCAGATGGGTCGCCGTCGTGTGGCGAATAGTATGAGGGCTTACGCGTTTGCCAGCGAGTGACGTCATTGCGGGCAGTGTTTTCCGTACGTATCGCTCGATCATGGTGTGAATCCCGAAGCGCGTGATGGGTTCGCCGTATCTGTTTAGGAATACGTGATCGGCAGACGGGCGGCGAGCTATCAGCCCCGAGAGTTCCCCCACGGTCTGCGGCCATAAAGGGCAGCGTCGAAGTTTGTTGCCCTTACCGCGGATCTGAATCGATGAATGGTCACGCGACGAATGGCCCAGTGCGAGATCGATGATTTTGGCTTGTGCCGCCTCGTCAGCACGAGCGCCGGTGTTGTAAAGGAACAGCAAAAGCGCGTGATCCCGCCGTCCTTGGGCCGTCGATTGGTCAGGCGCATTCAGCAGCGCGTCCATTTCCGGTTTCTCAAGATACGTAATAGTCGGCCGAGGCGCCCGTTTGGGTGGTATGGTGCGGATTTGGCCGCTCCACGCGACGTGCTCGGGACTACGCAGACTGACGAAGCGAGCCAGTGAGTGGATTGCAGCCAGCCGCTGGTTCCGGGTGGCTATCCCGCATTTCCGGGACTCCTCCAGGTGCTGCAGGAAAAGCCGTACGACATCTGCGGAGAGGTCGATCACCGATATTCGGTCGATTTCCTTCTTTATCTGCAGGGCGGCGAAGGGAAGCAGCAGACTCAGAGTGTCCCGGTAACTACGCTGCGTGTTCGGCGCAAGGTTACATTCGCTCACCAGGTAATCAAGCAGGAAGCGTCGGATCCAGGTGCCAAGGAGGGCGGGGTCACTCATTCTCACCTCCGCCTATCGCATAACGCTCGAATCGGGCGCTCGCCTCGCGCAGGAGTTCTGGCGTCATCGTGAGGTAAACTTGTGTGGCTGCCAAATGCGTGTGCCCCATGTAGACCGAAAGCTGCGCCAAGAGCTTCTGCACGTTCTCGCCTTCGCGGTACCACATGGTCAACCGATGAACCGCCGAGGTGTGGCGCAGATCGTGAAGGCGAGGCTGGCAGCGGGAGCCACCTTCGCGATGCAGACCCGCATGTCCCCGGATTTGCTTGAACGCCCTTTCGAGCTTGTGGATAGGGACTGCCTTCGCGTTGCGGTCAAGGAAAAACCGGTCATCAGGGCGCGTTGAGTGAACAAGATCCGCACGTCGTTTGGCGTATTCCCCCAGGAGTTGGCCAGTGTTGGGTCCAATCGGAACGAGTCGGGTCTTGAAGAACTTTGAATCTCGAATGGTGAGTACGCGATTGGCCAGATCAACGTCGCCGACGGTTAACGTAAGCACTTCCGATATCCGCAGAGCCGCACCGTACATTAGAAGGAAAAGACAGCGCAATAGAGGTGAACCGATATCACTGCGTCGCCGACGGCACGAGTCTATGGAGTTCAATAAACGCTTTAATTCAGCTTGGGAGTAGATGTACGGCTGAAAAGCTGGCGGCCGTTTGGGGATCACGTCGGGAAGAGGAGATGTGGCGACAAGTCCACGGCTGATGGCATATCGATAGAATCCGCGCAGAGCGTTATACCTCACGTGCCAACTCGCCGTGAGCGGACCGCTTCCAGCGAGAAACACATTCACTTTGTCGGAGGAGACGTCAGTAATGGTAGTGCCCGGCCCCGTGAACCGGCAAAATGCTTTTAGCTGGCGGCCATTGACTTCGAATTTCTCGCCAAGCGTTCTTCGGAAAGCACCGTATTGTTCGCAGGCATTCGCAAGGATCACAGAAGTCCTCCCAGATCAAAGCTGGCCACCTGCCGAAGACGGACGAGGTCCACTTTTGCGTAGATGCGAGTCGCCTCAGGATCACGTTGCCCAAGATGATCGCCGATTTCCTTTAGAGACAATCCTTCGTTGATTAGTCGGGTCGCACAGGCATGCCGTAGGGAATGCGGCCCATGATGTTTGATCGAGGGCGCCCGCCTTCGCAACTGGCGGCCCACAACAGCCCACAGTGCCCCGCCTGAGAGCGGGCCAACCGGTGCGTGCCTGGTCAGAAAGACTTCACGGCAACGCGATTTCGGCCTGACCTCCTTTAGATAACGGACGATGGCTGCTCCCACGGATGCCTGCAGCGGAAACCAGTGTCTCCCGCCCACCTTCGCACGGGTGAAAACTATCGTCTCCTTCTGCCAATCGATATCTTCAAGGCGCAGGCGCGCGACTTCGCTGGAGCGGACACCGTACACCGCGAGCAGCATGAGGATCGCGTGATCTCGAATCATCGTGGGTTGATCCCCTGACGTGGCATCGAGAATTTCTTGCACGAACTCCCATGGTGGGCCGGATGGCAGTGTCTCCTGCTGGAAAACGCGCGGGGCCATAATCGAGGCAGCAATGCCTCCGCCACACCATCCGCGCATTTCGGCATACCGGAAAAACGACCGCAGCGACGATGCGTAACCCCGGACGCTCACACGAGCATAGTGATGCTCGTTTACCTTTTGCGCGAGGAGGGAATCGATGTCCGCGACGCTGATCAGATCGAGTGATCGATGTTCGCTAAGCAGCCGATCGAGGAAAGGGCGAACGGAATGGCAGTGGTGCTCAACGGTCGCCGGAGAGAGGCCGCGGTCTTTTTCCATGAATTCTTTGAACCCGACCAACATGTGGTCGTAAGCCCTTGCTGATATAGCCTGAATCTGCAAACGGCCAAGAAAGCTCAGCCATGCGACCGCCTCGGATACGAACTGTTCCTCTAACGGTTTGGAGGGCGAAGAACGTTTCTTGCGAGACCACCGGCCTGCGGCCTTTCCAATCTCCTGGACGCTGATTTGATCTTCCCGCCGATCAGCCAATTTCAGATGGTTTGCGATGGATATTAAGATCCTCGCTTTCGAACGCAGGGTCTTGTGGGACATCCCCTGCTCCGCGCAGTTGGCGAGATAGTGCCGACGTTCGTCAGCGAGGGGGGCTGATAGCTGGCGATTTAAGGCGTCGGACCGGACGAATAGTCGATTGAACATTGAGTCGGGCTCCTTGTTGAGGATTTGAAACCACCCCGACTATATGGCGCGCCGTTCTGGTACGCTGACGACCCCGGACATCCGCGCGATGTGTGCCTTGCTGTCGAGGCTCACTTGGGGCCGCCGGGACGGGGCGCGGTGGCCGCTTCTGCGGCTTGCCAAAATAGCCCCTTCGCCCAGCGTCGCTCACAGTTGACGCTGGGATTCCAGAGCATGTCACCAAGTGGAGATCTCGTAGCCAGCCCGGCGCCAGCACGAGTTTCCGATAACGCCACATCGCAATAAGTGCCCATGGTCGATCCCGATGGCTTGCCGCATCGTGTTAAAAATGGTCACAGACAAACGATGAGGCTGCTCGCAAATGTGGCGCTTGCTCTGATATCCCTTTCGGCGCACTGCCATGCTGAAGTGGCGCTCTCCCGCGAATACGTCCTGAAGCCTCCTCGGGACAAACGTATTCTGTTCGCGATGGCCGTAACGCCGGGCCAGGATGTTCTTTCGTTCATCGCAAGTGACGAGAATAGATGGCGGCTGTCGCGGGTTCGTCGCTGGCTGGACAATCAGCCAATTGAGGAGTCCCTGGACATTCCTGGACTGGGCCGAGGTGACGGCGACGTGTGGGCTGGTCTATCAACGACGTTGCTCTTAAGCCCTGATGGGAGGTTCGCAGTTTGTGTTGCTTCCGGAGCGCATCGCGCCGCCGCATATGAGCGGCAAGAGTTCGTATCGGTGGTCGATCTCTCTCAGTTCAAGGTCGTTGTGACTGTACGGCCCTCGTCTTTGGCACAACTCGCTGGCACCTACCGTTCGTTTGACTTGGATCGGAGCGGGCACTTGGTCGTGAACGCCGTCACCTCGACCAGGAGCGACGGAATTTTCCACTACCAGCATAAGCTCGCGACACTCGCGCTGCCGGGCTTGAACGTGATAGACGGATGTGAATACTCGGAGTGGTCCACCGGCGTACTTGGCTCCGGGACGCATCTTGAGAACGAGAACGCGTGCGCCGGTCTGGTCAAAAACGCGGGCGTGGCGTCGTTGCAGGAGTACCTTAGGGCATTCATTAACAACGATGAGGAGTTGGAGAGGGGGCGGGTGCGACCTGCTGAGTGCGCGTTCCTCACATACGCCTCCTATGTTTCGCGTGATGGCCGACTTCGGAGGGAGTTGTGCACGAGCGGCCACCGCGGCTTCTGGGGCAATTTCGTAGTCTCGAACGCAAGAGAGAACGTCTTGTCGGCCGAGACTGGGAAGAAGCTCGGCTCGATCAAATGGCCAAATAGTTACCCTTTGCAGGCGCGCTTCGCGATAGCCGATGGTCAAGACTACCTCGTGGTAATGGAGGGCGGCACACTTCTCCGCGTCTACCACATCATCAACTGAGTCTCTCCCAACGATCGGTAATGCCAGCGATGAATGGCTCGGGCGGCCGGGTCCGTTGTGCGCACCGGGGATGCTGCGTGGAAAGTGAACCGACGTCCTTGACCGAGAGCTATTATGTGGCGCTTGGCGAAAAGCTGGACGCTACGTTCATTGCTTTCGTGTGCCGAACGCCACATAACATTCAACGCCACAGAAGAACTGTTATGTGGTCCGCCACATAACAGTTCTTACCGCCCGCCGTGAGTTTTGCGTAGCGCTTGTGCAGTCGATGCTGAGCCTGCCATGCGATTTCTTTGACTTCATCACTCAGGTTCAGATTGCGTTGTCTACTGAGCAGGTAGCCACCGATCCAGGGCCGTCGCTGGTATGACCAGGCCGCTTCCACAATCACCCTTCTCAGATGGGCATTGCCGGTCTTTGTGATGGCTCCGCGTCTCAGACGGTTGCCGCTGGAATGTTCGCTCGCCACCAGTCCGCTGTAGCCCATCAGCTTGCGCGGCTCAAACCGGGAGAAGCTGCCGATTTCCGAGACAATCGTGGCGGCGGTAAGCTGGGCTACTCCGCGAAGAGCCTGCAGGGCTTCGATGACCGCGCGGATCTGTTGGGGAGCTTTACCGATTGCCTCATCGAGAGACTTCTCCAGCCGCTCGATTCGTGCCGCAGCGTGTTCCACTTCATGGAAGTAGTCCTGCAGCGCAGCTTCCAGCGCGGGCTGATCGAAATGCACGTGGCTCTTTACCCACTCCAGGTGTTTCTTTGTCCATGCCTTCATGCCGCTGGGCTGCCGGCGTCCGTGTCGCAGCAGAAACTTACTCAGCCTGTGCCGCGCCCGGAGCTGATCCTTTTTCGCCGCCTCGCGGGCGCGGACCAGATCGCGCAAAGCCTCGTGCGCTTCATCCGGAACCCAAACGGCAGTGAGATCACCGGCACGATGGCAGCGCGCCAGTTTTTCCGCATCGCGACGATCTGTCTTCACCCGGTCGCCGGCCTTCACCGGAACCAGCGTGGGCGCCACGACCTGGCATTCCACACCGATTGTGGTGAGTTGCCAGTAGAGCACGTAGCCGGTCGGACCGGCCTCGTAGCAGGCGCGGAGTTCCTTCACCGGACCGAGTTTCCCGATCATCTTACGAATCGATTCCAGGCGGTTGGGGATCGTTCCGATCGAGCGAACCTCGCCTCCCGGTTCGGCTATCGCGACAGCTATCGTTTCGGCATGGACATCGAGTCCCAGAAAGCGTAATTTAGTCATTTGCGGCCAACTCCTTTCGCATGCGGCTCTGCGCCGCGGGGATTTGCCTTTTCGCAGCATAACCCGCGCTACTGCGACTCAGGTGGTTGGTCGCTCCATCTTGACTAGGCATACAATAGTTACCTGGTCCCTGGGAAATCATGAAAAAATGTCTGTTTCATCTGGTATTCGGCGTTGGTGCCGCAATTGCCATCCTGTCGGTGACTCCGTCGCGCGCGGCCGCGCAGTGGTTGAAAGTCCCGAACGCCGGAGTGCCGCGGACGAAGGACGGCAAGGCCGACCTCTCGGCCAAAGCTCCACGGCTGCCGGATGGCAAACCAGATCTCGGCGGGGTATGGCTGGTTCCCGGCCTTAAGTACCTGATCAACATCGCCGCGGACCTGAAGGAAGTTCCTTTCCAGCCATGGGCGGCCGAAGCATACAAGCAGCGCATCGACACTGCCGGGAAGGACGACCCCAACAATTTCTGCCTGCCCTCCGGAATTCCTGAAAAGGATGCCGTCACTTCTCCGTGGAAGATCGTGCAGACTCCCGGACTGATCATCATCCTTTATGAGTCACGCACCATCTTCCGGCAGATCTTCATGGATGGCCGGCCTCTTCCCAAGGATCCCAATCCAAACTGGCAGGGATATTCGATCGGCCACTGGGACGGCGACACGCTGGTAGTCGAGACCGCCGGATCTAACGGTAAAGCTTGGCTGGATACTAACGGCCACCCCGTGACGGATGCGCTGAAGGTGACCGAACGCTTCACCCGGAAGGATTTTGGCCACATGGATCTGCAGATAACGATCGACGACCCGAAGGCTTACACAAAGCCGTGGACCGTTACCGAGAATCCGGTCCTGCAGCCGGACGACGAGCTGATCGAATATATCTGCGAAGAAAACAACCGGGACGTCGGGCATTTCGTCGGTAAATAAATGTTAAACATGAAGCTCCGATTTGCTGCGATTCTTGGGATTGCCGCCATTTCCCTTGCGGCACAGACCGCGCCGGGCAAGCCCGATTCAGGGGATTGGAAGGGCGACCTGACCGGAGTCTGGCAGGGTCCTTACACTGCCGATTTGACCCGCGGCACGGGTGCCGTTCTCACTCCCTGGGGACAGGAGAAGTTCAACAAATTCGACGGCAAGATGGACCCATGCCTACCGGTCGGCGTGACGCGGCAGGCGAACGCTCCCGATCCGATCGAGATCGTGCAGACGCCGAAACGCGTGGTGATTCTCTACGAGTCGTGGCATATCTTTCGCTCCATCCCCACCGACGGGATTGACCACGCAATCAGTCAGGACCCGACTTGGTTCGGAACTTCGGTCGGCCACTGGGATGGCGACACGCTGGTTATCGACGTCACAAGAATAAACGACAAAACCGCTCTCGATACCAATGGACATCCGCACAGCGACCAACTTCACCTGATCGAACGTCTTCGGCGCACCGGTCCCACAACGATGTCCTACGAAGTGACGGTTGACGACCCCAAGGCCTATACGCAGACTTGGAAGCAGAGCCGGGTTTTTCGGCTAAAACCGGGCATTGAACTGATGGAATACGTCTGTTTGGAGAATGAAAGGGACCGGAGCCACCTGCTGGGAATTAAGTAGTTTTATGCATTTTCACGCTCAATCCAAAGCCGTTGTCGCAGCCGCAGCCGTTTTCGCCATGCTGCTCTGCCAGTATGCAGTGGGGCAGGAAGCTCAAGCCGGCGCCGCGCGAGGTCCCGAGGCGTCGAAGGGCCTGCCTGCCCGAGCCACTCCGGGCGATTATCAGGCACACGCCCAGGCGGGAATGGTGACGATCGCGGCCGAGTACGACGGACACTCAATACCGGATCCGCAGTCGACATTGACTACGCAGGATTATGTAGTGGTCGAAGTCGGCTTATTCGGCCCGCCGAACGCCCACCTCACGCTAAACTACCAGGACTTTTCGCTGCGTCTGAACGGAAAGAAGACGCCCTTACCCGCCCGGCCGTACGGGTTGGTGTTCAAGTCCCTGAAAGATCCTGAATACGTGGCGCCTGACGAACCCTCACCAGCGGAGAAGAAGACGACGAGCGTCAACACGGGAGGGACGACGCAAAATGCCGCCCCCAGCAGTTTGCCCCCGATCGTCCACATTCCCATCGCGATAACGCGAGGATGGGAGCAGCGCGTTCAAAAAGCTTCGCTGCCGGAAGGCGACCGCGTGCTCCCGGAAGCAGGGTTTATTTTCTTCGAGCACGGGGGCAAGGCCAATTCGGTTGAGCTGATCTACAGCGGTCCTGCCGGGAAGGCCACGCTCACACTCCATCCATAGCCGCCACCAGCCATGAAGCACAGCACCGGCCGCATTCTAACTACGCATGCGGGCAGGCTCGACGGGCCACCCGAATATCGGGAGATGCTGATGAGCATGATGGGAATGCCGTCGGGCAAGTCTGTGGACCCCAAGGCTGTCGGACCAATGGTTCATACGGCCATCGTCGACGTCCTTCGCAAGCAGGCGGAGGCCGGAATCGATATCGTGAGCGATGGCGAGCTGGGCAAAACCGGCTTCGGCGGTATTGGTTACTATGGACGCCGCCTGAGCGGCCTGAGCACCCGGAAATTGAAACCGGGCGAGCCCGCATTCATGACTCTCCAGACTGGCGAGCGGCTCGAATTCGCCGACTTTTATAAGGAAATGCCCTTCATGGCGGCCACCCACGAGCGTGCGATTTGCTCCGGCCCGATCATCTCGACGGGTCAGGAGGAGTTCCGGAAAGATCTGGAAGTTTTCCGCGCGGCGCTTACGGAATCGGGAACGCAGCCGGAAGAGACTTTCATGTGCGTTCTGGCGCCGGGATGGCTGGAACACTTCTTCCTGAACGAATACTACTCCAGCGACGAAGAGTACATTTTCGCGCTGGCCGATGCCACGAGGCCCGAGTACAAAGCCATTGTGGATGCCGGGTTTATTCTGCAGATCGACGATCCGGCGCTGCCCGACACGTACGACATGATCGTGCCTAACCCGAGCATTGCGGAATACCGCAAGTTCGCCGAGGTGCGTGTCGACGCATTGAATCAGGCGCTAAAGGGCCTTCCCGAGGATCGGGTGCGCTATCACATCTGCTGGGGCAGCTGGCACGGTCCGCACACGCACGACCTGCCGCTCCGGAATGTGGTCGATCTGATGCTGAAGATAACGGCTGGAGCCTATTCGCTCGAGGCCGCGAATCCGCGCCATGAGCACGAATGGAAAATCTGGCAGGACGTGAAGCTGCCCGAGGGCAAGATTCTGATCCCCGGCGTCGTGACGCACCACACGAATGTCGTTGAGCATCCTGAGCTGGTGGCCGATCGCATCGTCCGCTACGCGAGTCTGGTGGGCCGGGAAAACGTGATCGCCGGAACCGATTGCGGCATGGGTTTCCGCGTTCATCCGCAGATAGCGTGGGCGAAGCTGAAGGCTTTGGCGGAAGGCGCGCGCCTGGCCAGCAAACAGCTCTGGTGAGCGCGGACACGGTGCCAGGTTCAGCCCGCCGCGCCGATTTTTGCGCCTGATTGCGCATTTGGCAGTGGATTAGTTTGCCCGTACTTCGGCGGATCGTCGACTTCGGGGAACGGCGTCTGTCCGCACATCCACGGTTTGGGCGTTCTCGTCAAGTTGATCGGCGCGAAGGTAAACCCTTGTCGACTTGAACGAAGCCGCTGGCCCGGCGGACGCCTGCGGCGTGCGTGGCGAGGGGACCATACCACTCAGTACATAGTCCTGCCTGGGATCATTATTCCCTGCTATTAGAACAAAAGAAACCATGCCCAGAGTCCCAGACTTGCCGCAACCACCGCCCAAATCAGGATGGAGCGCAGTCGGTTCGGGTCGATTTGATTCGCCGCCGAGGTCTTCATGAAGATCAGCCCCAAGCCGACGAAAACGATGCAGTCCGCCAAACCATGCGTGATCCACTGATGGCCGGTCAATGAGGCCATTAAATTGTTCAGCGGGGTCCTGGCGTCCTTGGCGAATGCGAGAGCTGTATTGAAGACGCAGGCGACGGCGGCAGCCAGAGCAAAGGCGGCGCTGGCGCGTCCTAATTTTGGGATTTCAGTTTGCATTCCGTCAGCCGTGCTGGAGCGCCACTGTGACCCCGCGGGCGATAACTGCGCCGGCACCCTCCACAGTCAGATCGGTGAGCACGATGAGCAGGGCGACGCTCAGCACCATTTTTCGCGCGGCAGCGTTGGCGTGTAGCTCATCCCGCACTGCGATCGGCAGATAGAACGCCAGGATACCGGTTATGAACACCAGGTGCTCCTTCGTTTCCATGAAGAGGTCGTGAGCAAAAGGCCACGGCCCTTTCAATATGATCGCCTTGTCCGATGAGTAGAAGTGAACGTACCAGTAGCCGCCGAGAGTCCATGCCGCGGCCATCGAAATGGCCGCGACGAGCGCCGCGTTACGCATCCGTGACGCGCTTTCCGGGCGAGCGTTCAACGCTTCGATGAAGACCCACAAAGCCGCGAGGCCGGCCAGCGAGCCGAACGCCGCATGCGCCAGAAGGATAATGTCCCTGCTGGTAATGTTCATGATCGCTAGAAGCTTCCGAACTGACCTGGGGGCCCCAGACGGGCATGATCCGCGGGCGGCGGGTCCGCATTTCCGGATTTCTTGCCCCATGTCCAATAGAGTCCAAGGTAGGCGTAGTTTTCCGTCTGGCCGGCGATGGTGTGGCCGTAACAGAAAAGCAACTGATAACTCTCGTCTCCGTGGAATTTGTAGTAACCGCCGAAATCCAGCAGCGTGGCGGCGCGGGTCTGTGGAGCGGCCGAGCCTTCCGGTCCATGGAAGTACGCTTCCGTTCCCAGCGTCCACTTCTTGCCCAAGTCTCGCTGCACCAGCCAACCCGCGAAAGGATAGTTCCGGTATCCAGGGACGTTTCCGCTGATAACCGTCTCTCCGCCACCGCCATAGGTGGTCCACGGGCCGAAGCTCTTCTGCACCCAGAGAGGCACCTTGAACCACAACTTGCCGAGGCCCAGGCCTCTATCGAAGCTGCCCGTGGGAAGCTCGAACATGGTGAAGGTGCCGATCATCGGTCTGTGCTTCGTCTCCTGCACAAACCGGTATTTGATGCCCGTTTCTATGTCGCCCAGACCGTACGTGCGGGCGCCGATGGCAGGCAGCGCAGACGCTACGGGAACAATAACGTGCAGGTGAACGTTGGGAAGAGCGCCCCAGTTGAATTCCAGCGCCGGGCCCTCGGTGTCGGTTTCGATGCTCGTCCCGTCCGAGTTGGCGAATGTGTAGAACTCGAAATGCCGGTAGTCGATGGGCTCCGGATCGTCGGTTTGAAACGGAGGGCCGGCCAAGGCGGTTGCCGGGGCAAACAAAAGCGCGGCAACCGCCAAGAATATTCCTGCGGGAGTGGTTGCGCGCGGCACCTCGTCAACTAGGTTGAATGACGCGCGACGCCGAGTCTACTGAAGAATACCTGAAGAGTTGTTCAGGTTGCTCAAACCGAACCAGCGGCGTAAAGGGCGCGATTTTCGACTTGCAGCACCGGGTCCGCAGCCGCGGGCAAAACAAGACGAAAAGTGCATCCGGCGCTGGCCGGGCAATCGAGTTCGAGACGACCCCCATGCGCCTCGGCGCCCCATTTTGCGATGGCCAGGCCCAGACCGGCGCCACCCTTCTCGCGCGCACGACCCTCGTCCAGGCGATAGAACCGATCGAATACTTTATCCCGATGCTCGGGAGGAATGCCGGGGCCGTCATCCTCCACTTCGATGGCCACACTCGGGCCGGCGGCCGGAAGCACCCGGACTAATATGTTGCCCCCACGGGGCGTAAACTTGATCGCGTTATCGAGGAGATTGACGATGACTTGCCGAAGAATGACCGGGTCTGCCCGGACCCGCGCCGAAATGGTTCCCTCGACGGAGAGAGCCTGGTTCTTCTCTTCGGCAAGCACGTGCATGAGGGAAATGGCTTCGCGGACGAACGGAAGGATGGGGATATCCACTTTTTCGAGGCGAATCTGACCAGCATCGGCGCGCGCGATAGTCAGGAGGCTGTCCACGATACGGCTGAGGAGCACCGATTCCTCAAGCATGCTCTCGATGACCTCGCGATACTCCTCGGTGCTGGCCGGTTGCTGCAACCCTATCTCACCCACACTGCGGATCGCAGTGAGGGGCGTGCGGAGCTCGTGGGCGGCATCTGAGGTGAATCGCCGCAGCCGCTCGAACGACTGCTCAAGCCGTTCCAGAGTTTCATTGAAGGCCTCGGCCAATCGCCCCAGCTCGTCATTCGGGTTCTCTACAATAAGGCGTGCCTGCAAGTGGTCGGCGTTGATCTCGTGAGCGCGAAGCGCCATCCGTTCGACAGGGCTCAGCGCACGCCTGGCTAGAAAATACCCAGCGAATCCCGCGAATCCGAGAGCAATTGGCAACCCGGCGATTAGTCCGATCACAGCCTGCCAGAAGTTCTGCCGCAGGGGAGCCTCATCGAACCCCAGACGAATGAGCGTTGGGTGTCCGTCGATGACATGACGCTTGCTGGCAAGACGAACGTGCGTACCGTCAGAGAGGCGGATCGAGCGCTGTGAATACGAAGATGTCCCCTCGCCCGGATAAGGCGCCGCGCCCAAGCCGCGATTGCCGAGCACCTCACTGCGGTATAAGATCATCCCGCCAGGGGCAAGAACCTCCATGAGCCTTTCCTGCATTTGAGAGGGAAAAGGATGGTCGTGGTAATCGTTTCGGAGCGACAGTTTACCGTCTGGCGCAAAACTCAAGAGGCCCTCCACAGTCTCGAGGTCCTCGATGGCGAGGTGGTCCAGTTGACCGCGCAGGTGAAAATACAGAAGCGCGGAGGCGCTGCCGATATAGATCAGCAGCACCCCGGCGAGGACGGCGACATACCAAACCGTCAGCCGAGTACGCACGTTCTGCGGACGAAATCGCGTCATGCTTCGTCTGCTTTTACCATAAAACCGACACCGCGCAGGGTGTGGAGGATTCTGGTTGCGTTGCCCTCATCCACTTTGCGCCGGAGCCGGACCATATGCACATCGATGACGTTATCCAGTGGAGTGTGCCGCCAGGTTTCCTTCCATACATCACGCGCAATCATTTCACGGGAAACGATCTGCCCCTGACGTTGGACCAGATACGCCAACAACTCAAATTCCCTGGGGGTGAGATCCAAAGCCCGATTGTCGCGCCGGACGGTACGAGTAACGAGATCCATTTCCAGATTCTTTATCCGCAAAGCGACAATCGGCTCGGCCTGGCCGCGCCGAAGAAGCGCACGAATGCGCGCGAGGAGTTCGGCGAAGACAAATGGCTTTACCAGATAGTCATCCGCACCCACGTCGAGCCCTTGCACACGATCTTCGACGGCATCTTTTGCGGTCAATATGAGTACAGGAATCTTTGTCCCCCGCTTCCGCATCGCGGCAAGTATCTCAATCCCGCCGCGGCCGGGAAGCATGATATCCAGCAACACGAGATCGAATGACTGCGAGTTCACGAGGAAAAAAGCGTCCTCTCCCGTGTGGGCCACTGCGACGCTATACAACTCAGCTTCCAGCCCTTTCCGCAGAGCCTTCGCAATTTTACGGTCGTCTTCCACTACCAGAATGCGCACGTGTCTATCCTTTATATACGCCCGACCGGCAGATGTGCAGGAATTGAGGCGGCCAGCAGCCCGGATTTGGGAAGTTGAACCAGGATTACCCGCGATAAGCGCTATGACCCTATCTGGAGTGACCCGGCGCGTGAGTGTTGAGGAGCGACGGAATTTTGATCGCCGGGTCACTTCGGATAGGGACGTTTGAAGGAAGGCGCCCGCGGTTGCGGCGGGCGCGGGAGGGCTATGGGTATTGAATCAACGTGGACGGCTCGTACCTGAGGAATCGGGCGGCTGGAAGGGGTTCAAACGCCGCAGCCACAAGGATGAATAGTCGCATGTCGCGGAAGTGCCGCCAACGAACGGCTGTCGAATAGTCGGCTTGTTCCGGAGATTCTCAATGCAAACCCAACACGCCTGACGATGCGCGTTGGTGGCATCGCGGACGATGACGGTCGAACAAGATCCCGGGATCGATGCCTTCGCGATTCAGGAGGGGAGCGTCATCCGGGTCCAGTGCAAGTCGGCGCGCAAAGAAGTGGAGACAGGGCTCCGCCGTCTAGCTGACGCGACGCGCATGGTGACGTCCGATCCGGAAGTCATGCGCGGTGAGCCGGTGTACCGGGGGACACTGATACCGGTCCACGGCATTGCGGACATGCTGATGCAAGGAGCTACGGTAGCCGGGATCCTGGAAGGATATCCCGCACTGACGCGCGAGAAGGTCGAGTTGTCGCCCTTGTACGTTAAAGCATTTCCTCGTCGGGGACGCCCTGCTGTGCGCTCGTGGGCCACGCGTCGGCCCGCGGCGAGTTGAACATCTGCATTTCGCGAGTTTATGAGGTTCATGCTCGACGAGTGCCTTCACACGTCGCTTGTCGCCCTCGCGCATGACGCCGGGTATGTCTGCAAGGACTGGCAGTTGATGGCCACGATCCGCAACGGGGATTATACGTTTGTCACGAATAACCGCGCGGACTTCGCTTCGCTGTATGCCAGGGAAGAGCTGCATGCCGGATTGGTCATCGTCGTTCCGAACGTCACTCCTTCGCATCAGCGCGAATTCTTTCAAGCGGCGTTGTCACATATCGGCAAGGGGGAGCTGATCAACATCGTGCTTGAGGTGGCTTTTGTGGATGATGCAGCTATTTGCCGGGAATATCCATATCCTCTTGATACAACGTCAGGCTGAAAAGCCTGTGCCACGTTCGCAACTTGGTGGCACAGGCTTCGGCCAGAGCGTTACCTGCGTTCTTCTTTGCCTCCAGGCCTTGCTGCCGCAGCGTGTTCCGGAGCGGCTGCAAGGGGCGCCTGCGCCCTCTGCTGCTGTGGAGCCGGACGGCTCGGGGCTTCGCTTCTGTTGCTGGCGACCTGTCTGGCCGGCTGCTGCTGCCTGGACGCCTCCTGTTGCCTCGTCTGTTGCGGAGCGGGTCGCGGTGCGGCAGCTTGATGCTCCTGCTCCGGCCGCGCCGCGCTCGGGGCCGGGCGCGTGGCCATACGGTTTTGCGGTTCAGAATTCCGGTTACCTGCCGAAGCCTGAGTTGGCGCAGGCCGTGCCGCTTCCGCGTTAGCAGGCCGTCCATGATTCTCCGTGGCCTGTCTTGCCTGGATCGGACCGCCAGCGGCTGCTCTTTGCTGTGCGACCGGAGCTGCGCCGGGCCGTCCATAATTTGCCGCGGCGGCGGGTTGGTTGTGCTGTCTCGCCATCGCCGTTTGCTCCGAACTGGGTCTGGCACCGATCCCGCCGGCTCCGTTGAAACTGGTCCGGTTGTTGCCGTAGCTCACGTTTTGGTTATAGGTGTTGTGAATGACCGAAGTATTCACGCGGCTCACTGCGGTGTTATAGGCAAAGTGCCCACCCTGCCAGCGGCCGCCGTCAAATCCGTTTCCGCCGTAGCCGAAGCCATAGTTCACACCGCCATAGAAGCCCACCGTCGGCCCCCAGTACCCGGGGTTAAATGAGTAGAGGCCTCCGGCAAAGCCCCAATAGCCGGGTGTCCAGAGGAACCCGGGTTGCGGAGGAGCCAACCATGCGCCGGGTATCCAGTAATAGCCGGCATCGCCATAACCCCAGTAGCCTGGCGTCCAAATATATCCGTCGGTCGGGCACGGCGGCTGCTGATAAACCTCCAGGACGGGTGGCGCGATATTAACCGACAAGAATACGCCGCCGAACGATACAGTCGGCAACGATAACAGGACAAGTCCGGCAAACAAGCCGGGAACTGCACTAAACTTCCGCATTGGTGGAACCTCAAACTGATGAGGCAGTTTGACAGCCAATCTCGCCCTGGTTACCTCGACGAGACGATCACGGACTGCTCCGACGGGAGTATTTGGCGTTCGCTTGAAGCAAATCCGGCGTTGCGGAACATAGTATCCAGCTCGCCGAACGTGTAGGCGTCGCCGTGCGCGGTCGTTTGCAGCATGGTGATCGCGAAGCGCGCGGGAGTTAACGGCGTCACGCGGTCGTCACCGGGGCAGAATTCGAGCGTGACGGCCCTGCCTCCCGGTTTCAGCGCGGCATGCACTTTGCGCAGGAAGCGCTCGTTGGCCGGCGTATCGAAGTGGTGCAGAAAGTTGGCGATCAGGACGACATCGTAACCGGTGCCGAAGTCGACCTCGAAGGCGCTGCCTGGAATGGTGTGGAAGCGTTTTGAAATTCCGGCTTTGACGGCGTTCTCCTTCGCCACTTCAAGCACCGCTTCCCAATCCACCGCCGTTATTTCCGCTTGCGGATTCTGCTGCGCCATTGCAATCCCGAATACACCATGGCCGGCGGCAATATCGAGCACTCTGGCCGGTCCCGTTCCCGCCACTTGTTCCGCCATCATGCGCGCGGGCACCGCCATCATCGGGGCCATAGCTCGCGCGAACAGGACCCAGTACGGGTTGTCCGGTTCGACGCTGCCCTGGCCCGGCTGCACCGTGCCGCCTTTGCGCGCGCAATCGGCGAGGGAGAGGGCGCCGTTAAAGTTTTCGGCGCTGCACAAAAAATCCGCGGCGCTTGTCAGACAAGCGGGTGAACGGCGATCGAGGAACATGGCGGCGTCGGGCGCACAGGAATAATGCCCGCCGCTCTTCACGAGAAAACCATCGGTGACGACTGTGTCGCAGAGAATGCGGACTCCGCGTTCGGATGCGCCGCATCTTGCCGCGATCTCCGCGGCGGTGGCAGCGCCTTCGCCGACCGCGGTGAAGATGTCGAGTTCTATGGCGGCGCGCAGAGCGGCCGTTTGCTGATAAGCGCGGAGCGTTTCGAAGATCCGCATCGGTGACAGGGTTGTATTGGCTGAGGATGACATCAGGTTCGATCGTACCGCTGCGCAGGGAAGGCAGGCCACGAAAAACGATGGGCGCTCCAAGTTAAATCAGCCCACGGTAAAATGAAGACGGAATTTGTCGTCGTGAAACACGGCCTGACAACCACGCGGGCGCCCTTCATCGAGCACGAACGGCAGGAAGGGCACACTTTCATCGAACAGCCGTACGCGCTCTACTCGGAAGCCAATCACGAAGCTTGGCGCAAACTTTTCTCGCGTCTGCGTCCCCGCTGGGACCGTTATGCAAACCACCGTTTTCTCGCCGGCATCGATTCACTCTGTCTCGACCCGGATCATATTCCGCATCTCAAGGACGTGAACCGGTTTCTCGGACCGCTGACCGGTTTCGAAGCCAGGGCCGTGAGCGGCTATATTCCCGCTTTTCTATTTTTCGATTGCCTGCGCAACCGGGAGTTTCCGACCACCATCACGATCCGCTCCGCCGACACGCTCGACTATCTGCCTGAGCCCGATATTTTCCACGACGTCGCCGGACACGTGCCCATGCATACCGATAAGGCCTTCGCTGATACGCTGGTGCGATTCGGCGAATGCGCGCACACGGCGGTGGAAATCGTCTCGGGAATCCGCGACGAAGAGGAGCGCGTGCATCGGCTGACCAGCATCGTGAAAGCGATGGCGCGTTTCTTCTGGTTCACGATCGAGTTCGGCTTGATGCGGTCACCGGACGGGTTGCGAGTGTACGGCAGCGGCCTGCTCAGTTCCTTCGGTGAAATCGAACATGCGATCGCGGCGCGCGACGTCCAGCGCTACCCCCTGCAGCCGGAATGGGCGATCAATCAGGGTTTTGCCATCGATCGTTACCAGCCGCTGCTGTTTATCGTGGACTCGTTCGATCACCTTTTCACGCTGGTCGACACGCTGGAGAAATGGATGCGCGCGGGAAAGCTGAGTAATGTCGCGCCCGGCGAGCCCGAAGTGAATGAAAGCGACCTGAAGAGTTTCCTCGACGCTACTTCTTTACGCGATCACCGACTTTGACGCCCGGCTGCCCCGTGTATGTGCCTTCGGAGGAAGTGCCGTCGGCTTGGGTGATCGTGACCGATCCGATATCCGAATCCGTGCGGCGCAGGACTTTGCCGGTGGCCGGATCCTTAATCTCGCGGCCGAGGCGGGAGATGGTAAGTGTGTCGCCGACTTTAACGCCGCCCGTCGTGCCGACGTTCAGGATCAAGTGGGCGCCGTCGACATCGGCGACCAGACCATCAACAGTCGCCAGCAGCCCGACTGCGATCAGGTTGAACTCCGTGTGTTTGAGCGACATGGGCGTTCTCCTGTTTCCGCGACATCAGAATAGCAATTTCGGGTGATCCGAGAGCGTATGCCGGTGGTGCAGGCGATCAAGCGTCCCTAAGAGAGATCCTCATCTCATCCAATCTGGCCGGTATACATTCGGAGCGATTGTACATCAGCCGGACAGCCCTGGTGCAGTTCATCTGCGTCAATGGGCTCCCGTCCATATCAGGCACTTGTGTGGCCGGGACGCCCGTGTCCCAGAACCACGGTTTTCATGGAATCATTGAGATGCAGCGCGGTGCCCGGAATGCAGGAAAAGTGGAGATGCGTTGGCCGGGACAGGTAGTGGGCGTGCTGCTGGCAGTGCACAGTCTTGCCCAGTCCGTGCCGTCGGCTCGTCCGGAGTTTGAGGCTGCCACGGTTAAGACAGGCCGCGATAACGGCGACAGCGGAATTCGCGCAACCACAGGCCGCCTTACCCTTGAGAATGTCCCACTACGCGCGATGGTCAGCGTGGCGTACAAGACCAGACCGTCTCAGATTGTCGGCGGACCATCATGGAGCGATTCGGCAAAGTTCGACATCCAGGGTAAAGCGGAAGAAGCCGCGGGTTCAGATTCGATGCTGCTCATGCTGCAGGCTCTTCTCGAAGAGAGGTTCCATTTAAAAGTCCATCGCGAGGTCAGAGAAGGCCCTGTCTATGAGCTTACGATCGCGAAGGGCGGTCATCGATTAAAACCCGCGAGTTGCATCCCGTTCGATCCCAATCACCTGCCACGTCAGGCGGCGCCGGGCGAAGCGCAAATCAACTATTGCGGCCGGATACTACGAGGCGGAGACGATTCGCACCGTACCGTGGATGGCAAGGGCGTGGACATAGTTCCCACGATTGGGCTATTAATACCGAGCCTCACGGGCTTCCTCTCGGCGCTCGGCAGAACTGTGATCAACAAAACCGGGCTTACTGGAGCATTCGATTTTCATCTGGAATGGACGCCGGAACGCGGCTCGTCAACTCTACAGGCGGATGACTCGGGCGCTCCGTCTATCTTCACTGCCGTGCAGGAGCAACTCGGCCTCAAGCTGGCAGCTGGAAAAGGACCGGTTGAATTCGTGGTGATCGATCACGCCGAAAAGCCCTCCGGGAATTGAGTTCGCATGAAGGTGAAGTTCGCGGGAGTGCTTCAACCAAACAGCAGAGCCGCAATCAAATCACCGGCGACAAGATCGCCAGCGGTACAAATTTTGAAATAATACGCACAAGCAGGGAGGCTCGTGTGAAGACGGTGGTGTTGGCCGCGATCGCGCCGCTTGTTCTTTGCGCGCAGAACACCGCGAGCATCGAGGGCCGCGTCACCAACAGCGTCACGGGTGAAGCGGTGAGCGGCGTCAGTGTCAGATTTCTGGACCGCCATAGTCGCGTGTACCGTACCGTTACCGACTCCACGGGATCCTATCGCCTCACCGCGCCCGGCGATGTTGCGCCGGGCGATTATTATGCGGTGGCGTTCGACCAGAAAGGCATACTGCCCGCGGCCGACCTGCCGCCCGCGATTGTTCCCATTGCTTCGAGCGTGAGTGTGGAAGCGGGCTCGACGGCGCAGGTGGATTTGAAGGTGAACAAGTGGCCGTGGTAAAGACAGGCACCCGGATCTCCTTACGGAGATTTTGACGACGGTTGTGTGACGAACTACCCAAGTGCGTTTCGGAGAGTTCAGTCGTCACATTAAAAGTGCTGTCATGCCTCCGCGAAATCGTGGCTGCGGGTTGACACACGAATGCGAATTCAAGAAACTGAAGCGAGGCATGATGGGATTGGCCGTTGGCCACGTGTTCCCCGCGAGCCGGATGCATCGGGCAAACAGTCTCTTTGTCCCGTTACAGCTTTACACGATTCTTTTTCGGAATCCAGTCTATTAAAAACCAAGCAAAGCGTATGACACTCCTATCCAATTACGAACCATTACTCACGACTGCCGCTGTCGCAAAATGGCTTGGAATCTCGACGCGGGCGGTTTGCCTTTGGGCGGAATGCCATGAGCTTCCCGCCATCAAGGTCGGGCGGCAATGGAGGTTTCGGCGGGATGAATTGGGGAAGTGGCTGCAGAGCCCGCGCGCCGAACGAGTGAAACCGCACGCCAACGGCGCTCGTGCCGCAGTCGAGTTTTGAGGCGCTTGAGAGGATTTGCGGCACCTGCGGAAAGTGCCGCATCGAGCGCATACAATCGCGCGGGGTCCATGGCAAGATCGGGGCGTGAAGGGCAGCGGACCTGATTCCGGCGAACCGATTCAAAACGGGGGCGGGCCGCGCCGTTCGCGAATTCATCGACACATATCCGCATGAGCCGAGCCGGCTTGTACGGCAAGGAGAGCCATGATTACCAACGATCCGTTACAGACGCAATTAACTTCATTAACTTCGGGGGCGTATGCAGGGGCGATGAACCCGTTTGGCTTGCCCTACACAGCATTACAGAACGTAGTCAATCCCGCGCTGTCGAACCCGCTTGCCGGAGCTTTTCAGACAGGTGGAATTTCCCCATTCGGACAGCAAGGCTACGGCGGGATCCCCAACTATGGGGCAATCGCGCAACCGCAGCAACTTCAGCAGCTTCAGCAAATTCAGCAGCAAGTTCAGCAGTTACAGCAACTGGCGTCGATTCTGGCGGCCCAGAGCGGGATTCCTCAGCCGTTCGGGCAGACGATCCCATGGCAAAGCCCGCAACAGCCCAATGTGTTTCAAAATCCGCTGTCAGGGCAAAGCCCTCTGGTAAATCCGATGCTTGCACAGCAGTTGGCCCTGCAGGCCGCATCGATCTACGGACAACCGCAGTTCGGGCAGGCAGGCTCGCCGTTCGCACAGTCGCCATTCGCACAAGGTGGATATCCGCTGGCTCCGCAGAGTTGGGTTGGCCAACAGGTGCCGGGCCCTATCCATTCGCATCATTTATCTCAGCTGGCGGCGCGCGGGCTTTACTAGCGCGCTGTCCTTATACCGCTGACTGACGGGCGCGGCTCGGAAACCCGATTTCCGAGCTGTGCCCGCGGGGGCGATCGAGAGTTCCATGAAAAGAATGGCAGCCGGGAAGAATGAGCGCGCCGGGGTCTCTCCCGCAGCGCGCCGCGAGATCGAAACGCCGCAAGACGTCAAAAGAAAGGACACTGAGACAATGGCAGCTCATGCATCACAGGGACAGGCGCAGTTTGCGCTTTCGAAACAAGCCGAAGGAGTGACGGTCACAGGGGAAGCCCTGCGCCGCGTCTCGCCGGAGCACGCGGAGTTTCTGATCGAAATCGTGGCTAGCGCTCCGACCGCGGCGCAGGCGCTGCGCGACAATCAATTGAAATCCACTCAAGTTGCCCAGGCGTTACAGGCGCTGGGCGTGCACGCGGCGGATCTTCATACGATTTCGCAGAACATTATCAACTTGTATACACCGGTCATGCAGGCATTGCCGGCCTACGGAATGCCGCAAATCGGGCAGACCTTTGGAGGCGCCGCAGGCGCGCAACCCGACCTTCAGTTTGGCGCCTGCCATTCCCGCACCGTTCTGCGTGTAAGTGTGCGTGAAGCGGCGCGTGCCGGCGAGATTCTGGATGCAGCGACTCGGGCGGGCGCAATCCTGGCGGGAGCGTTCTCCTTTAAGGCGTCCGACGAGGCGAGCGCGCGCCGAGCGACGCTGGAGGCCGCGGGGAAAGATGCGCGAGCCAAAGCCGAGACGCTGGCAGCGGCGGCCGGAAAGCAGATCGGGGATCCGATCTCGATATCCGAGGAACTGATCGCTTCCAATGGCGCGTATACCGCGCTCCGTTCCGCGCTGCCTTTCGCGTTTGGATCGGGCACGCCGCAGGTTACGGGCGAGCTTGAATATTATGCGCGGGTTTCCGCCAGCTTTCGTTTGCAATAGCGGATTTGCAGGACAGGGATGTCAGCCCGCCGCTGGTTCGGTCAACGGCATAAATCCGATTCGGCGGCGCGGTGTTTCGGGCGGCGGCTGGAAGGATTGATTGATGTTCGTCAGCAACAACATCACTTGCGCGGTTTGTTCCCGGTGCTTCTTTTCGAGGTCGCCGAGTTTGGTCGCCAACTCGCCCTGCGGGAGAATATTCCCGTCGTTTTGGCACTCGGGATTATATGCCCCGGCCAACTCGTTGCGCAGGTCTCTGCGCTGAGCGGTGGTCGAGAAGGGCATCGGCAGAACAGCCACCAGCAAAGTCCTTCCTCGAGCCGCCGCCAGCAGGTGGGGGTAATCGAGCGCGAGCGCGGTAAGTGGTGAGTTATTCCCAAGCTCACCGAAATACAAAGGCTGAAGCGCCTTCGGGGCCCAATTCGGATCGTTCACAAGGACCGCGAAAAGGCTTGCGCATCGCGGCGGGATCCATCCCGCAATGGCTACCGGTTCGCTGAACATGTGATCGTTGAAGCGAATGCCGGGAGCGGCCGGATTGGGAACAATTGACATAAATGTAACTAATCTAACCAAACGGTGGTCCGCACCGCAAGCAGGAATGTCATCTGGACCCTATAAATTTCCTGGATATGTCAATATGTTCGACGTATCACATTCCTAAACGCGTACACACGCGACACCTCAGGCGTTAGGAACTATGACCGCCGCGCCATCTACGGCGTCCTTCTTGACTGCGGCGAGGGCTTCGTTCACCTGGTAGAGCGTGAAGACGGTGACCTTGGGCTTCAATCCGATCTTGCCGGCAAGTGCCAGGAACTCACGGGCGTCCGCGCGGGTCATGTTGGCGACGCTTCGAATCTGCCGTTCGCCCCAGAGCAAGCTGTCGTAATCGAACTGCGGGATTCGATCCAGATGAATCGCGTTGATCGCCACTACGCCGCCTTTGCGGAGACTGGAGAGCGCGGCGATCACTACGTCCCCACTCGGAGCGAAGGTAATGGCGCGGTCCAGTTGCACCGGAGGCTTTTCGTGCTCGCCGCCCACCCAATCGGCACCCAGTGAGACCGCCAGTTGGCGATGCGATTCGCCCCGGGTTGAAACGTAGACCTTGCAGTTCCATGCCTGGAGGACAGCGATGGCCAGCGAGGCGGATGAGCCGAAGCCGAATAATCCGACGTGGTCGCCTGGTTCGACGCCGGCGACGCGGAGGCTGCGAAAGCCGATGATGCCTGCGCAAAGCAGGGGCGCGGCATGCAGGTCGTCGAGGCTGGCGGGGAGGGGGAATATGAAGTCCGCGCGGGCGACGGCGTATTCGGCATAACCGCCATCGACTGTATAGCCTGTGAACACCGGAGAATCGCAGAGGTTTTCCAGGCCCTTCGTGCAATAAGGGCAGGCGCCATCGACGCCGCCGATCCAGGAGACGCCGACGCGGGAACCGAGCGGGTGTTCGTTCGTTGCGCCGTCGACGATGTCGCCGACGATTTGATGTCCAGGGACGACGGGTTGACGCAAGGGTGGGAGCTCGCCTTCCACGATGTGTAAGTCGGTGCGGCAGACTCCGCAGGCGCGCACTCGGAGGAGCACCTGGCCGGTTGCCGGTTGGGGTTTTGGGATTTGTGCGATGGCGAGAGGGCGTTTGAAAACGTCGCCGGAGGATTTGAGGATGGCGGCTTTCATGCTGCCTAAAGGATTGCATGTGTCGAAAAGAGTCTCCCGACCACAGGCATTAACCAATGGATCACCTTGTCCGGCGATAAGGCCTGTCCAGTGAGCTGCGCCTGGCCAGCTCGCATGAGTGCGCGCGCCACGTTAGCCGAGGATGAGGCCCGAGGGGAGGCCTTCGCCGAAGATCCGGCCGAGGGCGCGTTCGTCGCGTTCGGTTTCGCCTTCGAGTTGGGCGATGAGATGCGGATCGGTTAACCGTGCGCGCACGGCGGCGAAGGTGGCGGTGGAGACGTCGCGCACCGGATCTCCCGTGCGGCGAGCGAGGGACACAAGGGCATCGTCGGCTTTCGGCACGGTGAGGAGAGATTCGATCCAGCGGGAGGCGATTGATGGCGCGAGCACTTGGTTCGCGGGGCCGTAAAAGAGCTGGCGCGCGCCAAGCCGCGAAAGGCACCACAGCACGTAGTCTTCTTTGGACTCCTTGATTAGCGTGTCTCCGAGCTGGATGCGGTTCACGGGCGGGATGAGTTCCATGCTGGACGCAGTGCGCCACATTTCCCGTAGCAGGCTGTTGTTGATGCGCTGCACTTTCTTGCCGGGCCGCGGAATCAGAAACGGCAACAGGCGCTGCACGATGTCCACCTGCTGGTTGCGATTCAGACCACCGGCGAGGCGACCCCAGAAGATCCACCAATCGATCTCGTTCTGTGCTTGATTGCCGAACTGCGGTCCCCCCGCGTACATGCGCCGCACCTGCTCGATGCGGTATTCGTCTCCGATGTAGCCGAAGCCGGGGCGCAGACAAAAGCCGCCGAGGTTCAGCCAGCGGACTTCATGCGCCGCGCTGCGTTTGCGATTTTCAATCTGTTCGAGGAAGACATCGGCCAGGGCGCGCGCTACGTCCACGGGCCAGGAGTTGCGTCCCAGTCCTAATGCGGCTTCGATGCGGGAAGGGAGTTCTTCGGGGGGAGTAGTGCCTGACTTGAAAGTCTCCCGCACGAGTTCGCTCGCCGCTTCCACCGCTTCGCGACTCACCACAGCAGCCGGGCGCCGAGGCGCCGCATCGCGCCCGTCGTCACTGCGAGCCGATTTTCGAAGTTGGAATTGGAGACGCCAGCGGTTTTCGCTGATCTTCGAATCGCACCAAGTTTCGAGAGTGCCGGTCTCCGTCAAGCGCGCGCCCAGCTTGACCGGAACCAGACGCTCGCCACCTTTGCCAAAACGAATCACGGCTTCCAAAGGCGCGTGCTGGTGGGTTTCTTCCGTTTCGGAGAATTGAACCACTTCACCGGGCTTATCGTCGGTGCGCGTAAGAGAGCTGATGAGGCGGAACGCGACTGGTTTGTTCGCCACGAGCTGAAGATCTTCGCGATCCACCTCGACGGTGTCGCCTTCTTCGGCGCCGCGCGGCACCAGACAGACCGCCGTGGAATCATTGAGTCCGACATAGTAGGCGCGTGGCAACCCGCCGCGAACAAGAACGCCCGCGCCGGTCGATCGGACGTATGAATAGTAGGCCGCGCCGCTGGCGACCGCCAGATCGAGATCGCGATTCTCGAAGATCTCAGGACGTTTTCCGTACCAGTTTTCAAGAACGTCGGCAACTCTTGTGCGGCAGATTTCCGGAATGAAGAATCCGCCGTTGAAGAGAATGGCGTCGGGGACTTGATTGGCGGATTCCAGAAACGCAGACAGATGGCGGCTGATCGCGGGGTCCGATACATATGGCAGACCCAACTCGCGGAACAGGCTGCGTTTTTCTTCCTTCGGCTTTTCGCCCAGCGGCGTGATGGGAAGAAAACCTTCCAGCGTTAATTCGAGCGCCTCGGCGCGCGTGATCTCCGTTTTAAGAGCGCCACCGATGATGGACGATCCGGCGCCGAGAACGTTGATCTCGACGCTCTCGCGTTTGGGATCGCAGAGGAGTATTTCTTTGGCCGCCGAGCATTGTCGCCGCAAACCGCTGCGCTGGCGGATGGAAAGCTGCTTGCCGAGTTTCGATTCGGCAAGCCATGCGAGAGTGAGGTCGAGATTGTCGCCGCCCAGCAGGAGATGTTTTCCAACAGCCGTTCGTGTGAAGTCGATCTTGTCGCCATCGCGCGCGATGCGAATTAGAGAGAAGTCGCTGGTGCCGCCGCCGACGTCGCAGATCAGGACCACCTGGCCGTCGAACAGCAGTTTGCGGGAGCGCGTGAAATTGTTGGCGATCCAGGAGTAGAAGGCGGCGGCGGGTTCCTCGATGAGGGTCAGGCGCGGTAATCCGGCGTCATTCGCGGCCTTGACCGTGAGTTCGCGCGCTTCTTCGTCGAATGACGCGGGGACGGTGAGGACGATGTCGTGATCGGCGAGGGGGCCGAAGGGGGAATTACTGTCCCAGGCTTCGCGGATCGCGCCGAGGAATCGTGTGGAGACTTCGACGGGCGAGAGGACGCGTCCGCCCTCGCCGGCGTCCCACGGGAGGATTTTCGCCGTGCGATCGACATCGGAATTGGACAGCCAGGATTTTGCGCTGTGTACCAGGCGCGTCGGCACGATCGCTCCCTGTTCGCGCGCGTAGGTTCCAACTGGTTGTCCTTCTTCGAGGAACAGAAAAGACGGAAGAGTGCGTCGCGGCTCGGTGCGATTGGGCGCGACCAGCTGCGGGATGTCGAAGATATGGATGGGCGGAAAGCTGGTGTCTTCGGCTTGGGCCGGATCGATCCAGGCGAGGGCGGAGTTGGTGGTGCCGAGGTCTATGCCGACTTTCATCTTTTGTACCAAGGCAGACGACAAAAAACGATCGTCTGCCCCACGGGTGCAACGCGGGTCATGCGATGGTTTCCCGGACGTTGAATTCCAGCTTCCAGCGGCGGCCGTCGCGCGCGACGCACCAGAGTTGCAGCATGCCGGTTTCGGTAATCACAGTTTCAAATGATACGGGGACAAGTTCGGCGCTCTCCGAGGTCAGTCTTACTTCCACGGGTGAGAGTTCCTCAAGATCGTCGCCGAAGTCTTCAATCAAAACGCCTGGCGGATCATTCTTGCGACTGGCCGAACAGAAGAAGCGGAACTCGGCCGGCTGGTCGACGATCAGGCCAAACTCGCGATCGGGGATTCGGATCGCCGTTCCTTCCTCCATGCCGAATTGCGCCACGGCCAGCGCTTTGACAGGCGCGGCGAGACCAGGCACCGCGGGCATCGCGGATTCGATTCCGACGTAGTAGGAACGGGCGATGCCCCCACGAATCCGCACACCTTTCCCCTGCCGCGCTCTGCCGTAGTATGCAGCGCCTCGGGCGACCGCGTGCATCAGGTCCTCTCCCGAGAGTGGCTGGACTGGCTGAAAACCTTCCGACGCGAGCCAGCCGTTCAGGACATCGAGCAGACGGTCGCGCACGAATTGCGCATGCATCACGCCGCCATTGAAAAGAATATGCGTCGGGCACGCGATACCGCTCGGGCCGCGCCTTACGGAATCATGTTCGGAAGCCGCGGCTTGCTGACGCAGGAAGCGCGCGAGGTGGCGCGTGATGGCCGGGTCCTGCGCGTATGGCAAGCCCATCTCCTGCAATCCGGCGCGCCGGGCGAGTTGCGGCATTTCGGTACTTTGCGTCCGCGGTAAGAAGCCTTCGAGAACCTGTTCGATCCGTTCGCGGTGCAGCTTGGCTTTGATCGCGCCGCCGATCAGTTTCGATCCTTTTCCGAGAATTGTAACCGGCGCTTCGTCTGCTTTCGATTCAGGGTCGAGCAGCTTTTCTTTCGCCAGACGGCAATTGTTCCACAGGGCCTGCAATTGGAAACCGTCGATCTTCTGTCCCTTGGCCGCCAGATCTCCGGCGATCGTGTGGGCGAGAGCCAAATCGATGTTGTCGCCGCCCAGCAGAATGTGTTCGCCCACCGCGACCCGCTCGAGTTGCAGTTCGCCAGCTTGCTCCGTGACCGCGATGAGCGTGAAGTCGGTAGTGCCGCCGCCGATATCGACCACCAGCACCAAGTCGCCCTTGTTGACGCGCTGCCGCCAGTCCGGATGCCGCTCGATCCATGCGTAGAAGGCAGCCTGCGGCTCTTCGATCATGGTGAGGTTTCGGTATCCCGCGGCTTCCGCCGCTTTTCCCGTCAACTCGCGGGCGATGGCGTCGAATGACGCGGGCACTGTTACGAGCACATCCTGCTGATCGAAGGGGGCGTCGGAGTGGGTTTGATCCCACGCCGCTCGCAGGTGTTTAAGATATTCGGCGGACGCAGTGACGGGTGAAATGCGGGCCAGTCCTTCGGCGGCTTTCCAGGGAAGCATGGCTGCGGTGCGGTCAACCGCGGAGTAAGACAGCCAGCTTTTTGCAGAAGAAACGAGACGACTTGAAACCTCGGCGCCGCGGCGTTGGGCTAACTTGCCGGTGACGTAACGGGGGTTTGGATCCCAAGGCAGCGCGATCGATCCCGGGGGGAAATCGCGCTCGCCCGGAATATAGAGGAAGGACGGCAGAAGCGGTTCTTCGGCGGCCTCATTGGCGTTGACGAGTTGCGGAATGGAGGCGATCCGGACGGCGGTTTCACCCGCGACTTCAGTCCAGGCGAGTGCGCAGTTGGTGGTACCGAGATCGATCCCGATGGAATACCGGGGTCTCGCACGTGTGGAGTCCAAGTCCTACTCCACTTCGATTTCAGCCGGCGCGAGTACGGCGAGATCCTGACGTGAATTCAGCGAGGGCAGTGAAACCGCCGTTGCCCGCCATCCGCGGTGCCGGAGCAACCCAGCAGGAGGCTTTCCGGAAGCCGGAACATTGCCCACATATTTCACCAGTGCCGGATTGCCGTCGGGCGGGTTGGCGACACTCCCCTCGACCGCGTCGATCACCGGAGCCGGCGCGAAATGGCGGATCAGCGTTTCGCGGGTGCGCTCGTGTACGTCGCGGGCGGCGGCGCCCACCTGTTCGTCGGGATAGGGAGCGATGTCTTCCATGAAGAAGTCGAGTATTCGGGCATCTCGCTGGAGAATTCCGAGTAGTTGGAGCGCGCCGTCTGCGGGTTTCACTTCAGGCGTCGGCGGTTTGGGAGGCGGGGCCTGCACTTTGGTCGTCAGGCCGAGTTCGGCGACGAGGTCCACGGGCAGCTTGCCCCCGAACAGAAGCGCGAAGAATGCGCGGAAAGCCAATAAGATGCGATTCAAAGTCGATTTTGCTCCAATAGTTGAGGATAGCAATCGTGCGCTGCCTGATTCACCTGCAAGACAACTGTGGCGTGTTGACGCAGCACGGCCCGGGGCTCACCAGACCCCGGGCCGCAAACTGCCCCCGCAGGCAACAAGACTCGGGGGCTCAATTACCGCCACGCCGCCCAGCGCAACGGTAACATTCGAAATGGAGCGCTCCACGCCTGATGTCGCTCAGACCAGCGCCCCTTGGTTTCGCGGAGGGGACCGCGGCAGCACCAATGACGGGAGCTCCTGCCGCCTATTGTTTTGACATTCACCCACCCAGAGCCTCGAGGACTGAGCGGCTTAGTGCACCGGAACATCATAGGTACGTCCGGTTTCTCGATTGGAAGGTAGCACGAGAACGCGGAGAATGCGCATATGGCTGGGCGTTTGTGGCTCGTAAGTGCGGGCAGACAGGGCGTTTCTTTTTATTTTCGATTCTTGTGAACGGGTTTCGCCGGTACCGGTGTTTCAAGAGATGTCGTTGCATCCCCTCAGCAAGAGGGCCGGAAATATGAGCGGGCTTCGAATGAGCAACGTCAGGCGCGCCGTAGGCCCTCTCTTTGCCTGAGTATGTTTCTGAACGGAACCACGCTGGCTCAGCCACAATTTGTGATTGCCTGAAGCTGAAAGGCCCCAGTACCAAGTCTTCAAGCGTACTGCTTACCTCAGCCTTTCAGGTCTGAAATCTAAGCTCGTTCGGTCCCAGCAGGCGTTACTTTGGCCGCTTGAATTCGAGCACCGACTCCAAGATCGGGCGTTTCTCATTCGAGGCCATAATCGTCTCGTTCAATTCCCACCCTTCTGTTTTGTAATCGCGCTCGTAAATGTCGCGGTCTACGTGAATGAACCTACCGTCTTTATGAATCTGAAGTGTGTATTCAGTTGCCATGAACCAGTCTTACCACCAAACGTTACTTGTCTTCAAATCACTAGGCAGCGAATGTTTTTCAGAAATCTTCCCGATTCAGAGACACTAACTATGGCCCCCAAAATACACACTGGAGGTTTTTCGGATCGACCCATCCGGACTTGCCCGCACGCTGAGGTTAGAAGTCACGTACGGCTTGGGTCGCGATTTTGCTTGACTCGCTCGCGCCATCGCATCTACCCGAGTACTGCCCTTCCCGCGTCGGTAATCATATACCGCGTCACTCCGGGGCCTCGCGTCTGGCTGGGCGTCTCCGTTCTCTCGACTAACTTGTCGTCTCGCAAGTAAATGAAAATGTCCAGGTCGACCGGCTGGCCAAGGCCGCGAACAGCGGGGTTGCCATCGTAAAGATTAACGGCTCGCCCCGCTTGGTCGTAGGTAAGGTGGCCGTTGCAGCGTTCCAGTTCCGCAAGTACGGCCTTGGCTGTTTGGTTGATGCCCATGCCATCCCGATAATACTAGAGGCCACTTCCGCGCGGCCTTCAGGAGAACTCACAATGGTCGTCAATGACCTCTTACAGAAGACGGATGCAGACCTGGTTAAAATGCTGGAGACTATCGGCCACGAGCCTATCGATTGGACGCCGGTCATTCTCGCGGAATTGACGAGGCGAGCCATTGTACGTCTCGGCGAAACATCTCAAAACATCGCGGCTTCATCCCGGCGTCTTGAAAGGCTGACTGTGTGGCTCATCGTTTTGACGATTGCTCTTGGTATAGTGGCGCTACCTCCAACAATTGAACTGCTTTCAAAATTACTCAAGTGACGCGCTCAGCTAGCTCGGCAGCGACCCTAAGATTCTCCTTGGGGAGCATAACGTTGTGCCTCGGTGATCTGCTGGGGCGTCATCTTGGCGGCAACGACGTCACGTTGGGCTGAATATCTCTTTTGGTCATCGCCGGTCGAAACAGAAATGGCCAAGTCGATCCACATGTGCGCAATAACGTAGCCCTGTTGGACTCCCTGCCCGGAGCCGTACATATAGCTGAGCACAGACCGGCTTGCGGCAACCCCCTGCTCAGCCGCCTTACGATACCAGCGAACAGCTACGGCATAGTCTTGCGTGACCCCGTTGCCGTTGTAATAAGCAACACCGAGGTTGTGCTGGGCAGCAGCGATTCCTTGTTCAGCCGCTTTGCGGTACCATTTCACGGCTTCAGCATAGTCCTGTTCGATTCCCTGGCCGAGGTAGTATATATAACCGAGAGCAGACTGGGCTGATGCGTGTCCCAGCTCGGCGGCCTTGCGAAACCACCTGGCGGCCCCGGGATAAACGCCGAACCTTTGGGCGTGTTGATAATAGATTCCTCCGAGATTGGCATTTGCAGCGGAATGCCCATGCTTTGCGGCTCTGCGGTACCAACGGACAGCCTGAGCGTAGTCCTGTCGGAGACCCAAGCCCGTTTGGTACAGATATCCGAGATTGAATTGGGCCTTTGCATGGCCCTGCTCAGCCGCCTTACGAAACCATCGAGCGGCCTCGGCGTGGTTGTCGAGAGCAGCCAAGTCGCTGGCCCACAACGCCGCAGCGATCGCCTTCCACAGATCGCGAGACCACCCCGTAGAGGATTCCCATGATGCAGCTTCGTAATAGAGAGTGGCGAGTTCGAATTGTGCCGCGGCATGACCATGGTCCCCGGCTCTGCGGAACCAACGCGCCGCGCTCGCGTAGTCCTCATGGTTCAAATGATCGAAGTCGCCGCAGTATTCCCACGCGAGTTGGCACTGTGCGTCAGCGTCGCCCTGCTCGGCAAGTCGTCGAGTTTCCGATAACGGCTCCGCTTGCGCGAGAACAGTCGCATCCCGCAGACCGCGCGCGATCAGGCCGGATCGCGCCTTCAGGAGGCTCAGCGACGAATCGGGCGTGACCTGGAGAAGCCGGGATTCATCGCTCACGCTGGTTTGCCCTCTTGTTTGGCGAGAGCTTCGTATTCCTTCCTTGCCAGCTCAATCTTTTCTCGAACAGCAGTCACCAGTTCCGCCAGCAGATCGCGGCCGTCTTGCTCCCTTTCCTCGGCCTGTTTCTTAAGCAGAGCGATTTCGCTTTGGCGCAGCGTGGCTAACTCCCGCTCAATGGCAGCCACGCGCTCTCTGGCCAGGCTGATTTGCCGAATAATGCGGATGAGCTCGGCACCGATCCCCTCGCCTTCCACTGCGTCCGCACCGTCCTGGCATTCGTCGAAAACCCGCTGAAGGGTCTCGCCGTCACCGGCTTCATATGCGCGGTTTGCTTCGGCCATAAGCCGTGTGCGGCGCTCTAAGTCGCCAGAATCCTGTGACAGGTCTGGATGGATGCGTTTGGCGACTTCGCGGAAAAGGCTTCTGAGCTCGGGCGACGGGGTGAAGTCGAGAGTTTCCGACGCCTTGCCGTGCGCGTCGCCGTACGTTTGGCGTGCCTGTTCGCGGGCCTCTTCCGCCCGCGCGTTGGCGGCGACGGAAGGGTTGAGCTGGGCCCGCAGCTGAGAGATTCGCGCCTTCCATTCGTCCAGTTCGGCGTAGAGTGTACCCACCTGCCTTAAATAACTGCCCTCAAAGGCTGCAAGCCGGCTGCGAAAATCGATAAGCCCCAGTTCGCGTTCCGCTAGAGTCGCGCGGATGGCCGTCAGTTCTTCGCGCTTGCGGAGAAGCTCCTCATCTTCCGGTCTCAGGCGTCGCGTGATTTGACCTGTCATGGTCGGGTCTTCTCAGATTAACGCTAACCGCCTTTGCTCGATGCGCGCACATTCCGGAAGGGTGAGCTCGGCGGGAACGGTCCAACGAATGCGTCGATACGGGAAAACTTTGGCTGAGGCAAAGTTTGCTTACATCGGTCGAATATGCGAACTCTGGCTGCGAAACGCTTCAGGGAAGCAACGCGCGTCGAACCGCGTCGGGTTCGCGAGCGATAACGGTCAGGAACGCGCGCGCGGGACCGGTCGGAACACGTCGGCCGTGCTCCCAGTGCTCCAGGGTGCGCTTACTCAAGCCAAACAACCTGGCAAATTCGCTTTGGGAAAGAGAAATCTTCTCCCGGATCGCTTTCACGTCGATGTCTTCAGGAACATGAACCATGCAGCCGTGGTTCTTCCGGCCTTCCGCGAAGGCGAGCGCCTGCCTGGCACTCTCGATCATTCGTTGCCCGGCCGTTGGTTTCTTGTCTTTCATGTCAACTCCAGCATTTCGATTCCTATTTCTTCCCATATGCCCTGGCCACCTCCGCCAGGATGGTTCTCAAAATACGACGTTCCCCCGGCGTCAGATCGGTCTTCTCGTTTTTCGCGAACAGATTCAGCAGGAAAACGGGAATATCCGGTCCCGTGTAAAACGTTATGACGCGGTAGCCGCCAGTCTTTCCTTTAGTTTTTCCGGCCTTTGCCTTTTCCGGCGAATCGTATCTTACGAGCGCCTCCAGCGCCTTCGATCACGTCGCCGGCCGCCGGGCTGGAAGCAAGCCAAGTCACCATGGCGAATCGCTCGGCCTCCGATAATCCCAATCGCCGGGCATCGTTGAGAAATGCCGGCGTCTCTACAACGGTCTGCAATCTTAACTATACTCCATTGGAGTATAGTGATCGGCAAACCCGGCGTAGCAAGATAGATCGTGGCCGCGTCCCATATAGGGATTACGGCCCAGTGTGGCGAAACAGCCCATGATGGAGTCTACAACTTTGTCGGCAATCTCGACGCTGCCGCTTTGTTTTGCGGTGTAAAGCCAGATGTCATCCAATTCGAAATCGACTTCCTTTGCAACACGATGCGCCATTCAGCGGGGCGTCTGCTGCTCGTCCGCGAGGCGGGTCCGCCCGCGCTGTTTCACTTCATCGGCAAGTTGCCGCATGGAATCTTCGGTGATGACTCGGCCTTTGCCGGCAGCGAGTGAAGCATTGGCGATATCGACGGCAGCCAGAATCTCAGCACGGCGGCGCTCGCGTTCCTCCCAGAGGGAAAGCGCTTCCGGTACCGCCTCTTCGGGGCGGTGCAGACGGCCAGCGTCAATAGCTTGCCGGACGAACGCTGTCTGGTCGGGGGTCAAATCTACTTCCATGCCCCAACGGTAGGTGTTTTGCCGTTTTGTGTCAACTTGCAGGCGGGGGGTATCGATGCGTTCGCCGGACATGAAATTGGCGGAAATACTAAACTGATAGAGCAGAGGATGCAGTGACCGTTACGCTTGAACTTCCACCGCAGATTGAAAGTGCGTACATTGCCGAGGCGCAGGCCAGAGGGCTGTCGGTCGACGCCGTCGCGCTTGAGGTGCTGATCGCGGGGCACCCGAAAACGGTGTTCGAGCAAGGGCTGGGCTTGTTTGGCAGTCATGACGATGCCGCGCTGCTGGACGAGGTTGTTTCCATCGCTTACGAGGAGCGGAAACGGCCAGCCAAACCGTCCGGAGCACTCCAGGGTATTTGTGTTAAGTCCTCCGCGACGCCGAAAAGCGCGCTACGCTGAATCCATGACGGTCACTCTCACCGACCACGCCGAGGAACTGCTTCAGGCCGCCCTTGCCCGCCGTCCTGGCCATGCTCCCGCCGAAGTCGTGGAGAGTGCCCTCGCTGCGCTCGTTGAAAAAGATCCTCCCGCGCCCGCCCGGACCATGACGCCCGCTGAGGCGGTGGCCGATATCCTCGAATTGCGTAAAGGTGTCACTCTCGGCGGTCTCCGCATAAGAGATCTCATCAACGAAGGCCGAAAATACTGATGCCCGGTTTCGTAGCCGACGCATCGGCTACGCTTCCCTGGTGCTTCGCAGAGGAAGCCACAACGGCAACCGAGGCGCTGCTCGATCGTCTTCGGACGGGAGAAACTGCTGTCGTGCCGGCTCACTGGCCTACCGAAGTCGTCAATGGCCTGATAATGGCCGTGCGCCGAAGCCGAATCGATCTGGAACGGATAACCCGGTTTGCTCGCGATTTGGCGGCACTGCCGATCCGCATTGAGCCTCCTCATTCTCCGGCCATTTGGAGCGCTTTGATACGAGTGGCTGACGAACATCACCTTACCGCATATGACGCTGCTTATCTGGAACTCGCGCAACGGACCGGGTTGCCATTAGCGACTCTCGACGATGATTTGCGCAAGGCTGCGCTAGCCGCCGGCGTCACTCTGGTGGAAACGTGAGCACGGATCAGGCCAGCTTGGAAACAAGATCGTCATATCCGATGCCCGGTTTCGTCCAAACGGGATGGCGCCTTTGCGCTCGGCGGCGCTCCCGTGGTGCTGCTTGATCGTCTTCGGACGGGCGGTTGTGCTGGCGCATTTGGCCTATCGAAGTGATGAACGGCCTGATAATGGCCGCGCAATCGGGGCAGGGGCAAAGAGCCGACGAGGGCGTCGGCTGCAGACCGGGGGGGCCGCCCCACATTCGGGGCTTGGGCACAGCTTTAGTGGTTTGGGGGATAATGGTTAAGTGAGAATTCGTAACTTCGCGCCCGTATTGTTTCTTGGCGTCTTGTGTCTTGCCCAAGGGACTTGGGAGACGGCCACCGAGCTTCCGGGGGTCGATTGGCATGGAATCAGCGGCGCACGCAAGGAAGCCGCGCTCAAATTCATCAGGACCGAGCAGTGCACGTGCGGCTGCACCATGAAGATGGCCGAGTGCCGCATGAAAGACCCCTCCTGCAGCTACAGCCGCAAGGAAACCTCGATCGCGATGAAGGGTTTCGCGGAGGGCAAGAATGCAGACGCCGTGCGCGCCGAGGTCAAGAAGGCCGCGGGCGAACCTCCGCCGCTGCTGGAAGATCCGGTTAAGCTTTCGGTGACGGGCGATCCGGCCAAAGGGCCCGAGAACGCGCGGGTGACAATCGTCGAATTCTCCGATTTCCAATGCCCCTTCTGCTCTAAGGCTGTCGCGGAAGCAAACGAGATCGTCCGGCAATTCCCGAAGGACGTTCGTCTGGTCTTCAAGCAATTTCCGCTCGATTCGCACGCGCAGGCGGAATTTGGCGCCGAAGCCGCGCTGGCCGCACAGGCGCAGGGAAAGTTCTGGGAAATGCACGACCTGCTTTATAAGGGGTTTCCGGATCTCTCGCGCAGGACGGTCATGAACTACGCGAAGGAAATCGGGCTGGACGTGAAACAGTTCACTGCCGATCTGGACAACCATAAGTTCCGGGCGCGAGTCCGCAGTGAGGAGCAGGAAGGCGAAGTGGCCGGGGTTGGCGGCACGCCCACGTTCTTTGTCAACGGCAAGAAGTACAACGGAGTTTTCGACGTGGCTTCCGTGACGCCGGTGATTAAGAAAGAAATGAAATAGCCTGAAAACGCCGGCGGCAAGATCGCCAGCGCCACAGCTACTTTGAGCGAACGCTGCTTTTCAGGCGGTCGAGCTGCTTTCGCGCCGCGCTGGCCCAGGAACTCGTCGAGTCCAGCTTCAGATAGGTCTGCCAGTAACCGATGGCCTGCAGCACTTCGTTGTTGCGCTCGCACAACAGCGCCAGATTGAAGAAGGCGTCGGCATAGCGCGGGCTCAGGCGAATGGCCTCGAGATAGTGCTTGCGGGCGGCCTCGAAATGGCCCAGTTCGTCGTATAAGTTTCCCAGATTGAAGTGCGCCAGCGGGTACTGCGGATCGGCTTCCATGGCGCGGGCGTAATAGTCGGCGGCGTCCTTCATCTTTCGCATGCGGAAGGAAATCGTGCCCAGGTTCACCAGCGCGCCCGAGGCGTTCGGATTCGCCTCGATCGCCTGCCGGTAAGCGGCAATCGCCTCCTCGACCGGCGCGCCCGTCTCTTCGAGGCCCAGTCCGCGCTGAAACCAGTACTCCGCAACCCGTTCCTTCTCCTCGCTTGACGGCGCGTTCGACTCCGACTTGAGCGGAAAGGAGCGCAGCTTTTCGATCTCTTTCGAATCGAAGTCGAGCAGGAGCTGTCCGCTGACCGGCTCCATCATGTTTCCCGCCACGTGCACGGTGATCTTTCGCCCTTCGGCGGTGATGCGAAGTTGCGCGAGCGGGTGATCGATGTCTTCCAGCCGGGATTTTAACGACGTGATGGCGCGTTGAATCTGTTTCGGCGTTATGCGAAGCTCGCGAAGTTTCTTGAGCGTCTTGAGGGCGAGAAGGTCGGAGAAGCCGAAGGTTTCCTGAGGCTTGAGCAGACCCTGTTTTTCCCACGAGCGCAACTGGCGCTCGGTGACGTCCGCGATGCGGCGCACGTCTTCCCGGCGATAAGCCCCAGCCGCCGGCGTGTCGTCGTTTACTTCAGCGCTGATATCCGTCGTCTCCATCGATTAGTGTCTGAAGCCGAAAGTGTAGCAGCTTCCGCGCTAAAATCGGTCGATTGCTGATTCGATCCCTTCTCGTCCTCGGCGGTGGCGCTGTTGGCTCCCTGATCCGTTATCTGGCGGCACTCGCGATCAATGAACATTACGACGGGCGTTTTCCGCTGGCGACGTTTCTGATTAATGTTACAGGCTCGTTTGTAATTGGGCTGATGCTGGTGCTGCTCGACCGGGAGGATCTGCTGCATCCGAATCTGCGGCCACTGCTGGTGACCGGATTCCTGGGAGGCTATACGACCTTCTCGACCTTCGAATGGGAGATATTCGCGCTGGGCCGTTCCGCGCCGCCGATGGCGCTGGTCTACGCCATTTCCAGCGTGGTCGTCGGTTGGATGGCTTGCTGGGCGGGCGCATCGATTGGCCGGCGCGGATAATTGCCGCAAAAATTAAAGCGCAGGCCGAAGGCCTACTCTACAAAGGCAGGGTGCGCGCCGGAGCGTTGCATCAGCATTCTCCGCACTGCCGCATCGATCCGCTCGACGGCGGGACGCCGGTACGCCCATTTCTTATCCGGCTCCGGCGGAGGGACCACCATAGTGGCGTTCGCCTCGAACAGCAGAATCTCGCCACTGGCGCTCAATCCGAAGTCGATGCCTGCGTAGTCGAGCCCGAGCTGCGATTGAATTTCACCCAGCGCCGTCATGGCGCGCGGTCCCAGCACGCCGGCCATGTTTTCGAGGAACTCGGCATCTTCGGCCCGATGCTCGGGGTTATCCGCCATATCCGCGCTGAAGTAGTGGATCTTCCAATGGCTGGAGATCGCCGCGTGCAGCGGATACAGTCCGCCGTCGATCATCATCGCGCGATACTTGCGCACTTTGCCATCCGCGCCGCGCGCGTCGAGGTAGCGGAATACCGTCAGATCGTCACCGGGCAGCGCGGCCAGTGCGGCGGGCAGCTCCGCTATCGTCTCAATCTTCAGGAAATGGCGCCCCATGTGAAAACCCGGTGTCCGGAGCAGCAGCGGAAATTCAAAACCGTGACGGACGAGCGTGGTTGCGGCGTCCGCGGCGGCCAACAGCGCTCGCGGCAGAGTAACCGCTCCAGGCGTTACGACTCCCGGGATGCCGGCGAGCCGCTGCGCGTTATCGCTGCGGCCGGTTGCGGAGACAGCGGCGGGCGAGTTGATCACCGGCGCGGTCGTCAGAGCAAGCACGCGTTGGGCGGCGGCGAGTGCGGGAGCTTCCCTGTCGGGATCGCCAATTGCATTGAAGACGAGCCGGTGCGGAGGCAGTGGCGTGGCGGCGTCGAGAAACTCCACGAAAACAATCGACGTCTGAAAGATCCGGTCGTCAAGAAAATGGTGTATGGGAACGTTGCCGCCGGCAGTTCCCGAGAGCACCAACAGCGACACCGGCTGCTTCCCACCGCGATAGGGCAACGTCATTACGGGCCTGGCCCCGAACCCCATCTTTCTGTGGCGATCCGCTTTCTCCCTATCGCCAGAATCCGCAAATATGCACGCAAGACCCTGGTGGGCTTCCGGGTGATCCGGTTGCAAACGCAGAGCCGCTTCGTAATGTTCCAGCGCTTCGGCAGCATCGCCGTTCTCACGCAGCGTGTTCGCCAGATTGACATGGCTCATCGGGTCGTCCGGGTGCTTCGCTACTGCCTGGTTGAAGGCGGTACACGCCGCGGTTCGGTATCCCGTCTGATGCAGCAGTGTGCCAAGGTTGTTCAACGCGCCCCGATGCGATGGTTCCCGCGAAAGCAGTTCGATATAAGCGTCCCTGGCTTCGGCGGTGCGTCCGATTTCGGCCAACAGACAGGCGCGCTCGAATCGTAACGGGATAGCGGTCTCCTCTTCCAGTTCCCGCAGCCGGCATTCCTTCAGGTTGCGCGGCGTCCATTGCTCCTGTCCCGCCGGCCGGACCTGACGGCTCCGCATCGCGTTGCGTTCGATCACGCGGCCCGCGGCGACCACCTTTTCAATCAGCGTATCGATCTCGCCACGGCTCGTCCGGTGATTCACAATTGCGGCGCGAATCGCCAGGCGACCGTCAATGACGGTGGTCGACGGAGCGACTTCTCCCGCATCGTGAAGACCAGCGACGATTCGGGCGTTGACACGATGAGCGTCATCTCCGGATCTGTATCGGAAGCACACGATGTTCAGCGCGACTGGGGCGAGAAGTTCCAGTTCGGGAGTTTCTTTTATGCGGCTCTCCAGATGGCGCGCCAGAGAACACGTATGCGAGATCGCGGCTCCCAGAGCATCGACGCCGTAAACCTTCAAAGCGAACCAGGTTTTCAATGCGCGGAAGCCGCGCGAGAGATCGGGCCCGAAGTCGCAGGGCCACGCCGGTCCGCCCGCGAGTCCCGATTGTTCGCGGCGCAGATAAGCGGCGGACATGGCGAAGGCCTTGCGGTGGAGAACGCCATCGCGCACCAGAATGAAACCCGCGTCGTAAGGGACTTGGCCCCATTTGTGAAAATCGAAGGCGAGCGAATCGGCGCGCTCAATTCCGCAAAGCCGGGGAGCCAGGTCCCGGGCCAGGACCGCGAGCGCTCCGCAAGCTCCGTCGACATGGAACCAGAGACGCTCGCGGCGCGAAATATCGGCCAACGCCGTGAGATCGTCAATCGCGCCGGTATCCACGCTGCCCGCGGTGCCGACCAGCAGAAACGGGGAAAATCCGGCGCGGCGGTCCGCCTCGATCGCCCTTTCGAGTTCCGCCAGATCCATCCCCTGGCCGGGAGGGGCGGAAATCAGCCGGAGCGCATCGCTGCCGATCCCGCAGAAGTCCAGCGCTCGCGCAACGCAGGAGTGAACGCCCGCCGCGGCGTAGGCCGTCAGCCCGGTGGTACTCGCGGCGACACCTGTGCAGCGCACTTCGAAACCCAACGCCACATCGCGCGCGATCAGCACCCCGATGAAATTCGCCATCGAGGTCCCCGTCACAAACAAGCCCGTGGCGCTCCCGGGAAAGCCGAAGATAGTTTGCATCCAGCGGACGATCTGACGTTCCACCTCGATTGGAATGTGATCGCGGCCGCCGAGATTTGCGTTGAGACTGGCGGCCAGCATCTCGGCCAGCACGCCGACGGGAGTTCCGCCGCCATGCACCCAGCCCATGAAACCCGGATGCGTGTTGCCGGTTGCGTAAGGCAGGATGTCGCTCAGGAAACCGGCGTGAACGTCGGCGAGGTCAGACGGTGCATGCGGAACGGAATCGCGGAACCTTTCCCGTACCTCAGCGGGAATTGGTTGCCAGACCGGCCGCTCGCGGATGTGCTCGATATAGTCGATCGCGTCGTCGAGCATGCGGTGAGCCTGGGTTCGAAACGCGGGCCAGTCGCTCGGATCGAGAGATGCAGGATCTGTCGCCATATCCCCTCCATCTTCACGCAGACATCATTTGCGATGTTGGAATTGTTCCAGAAGCGAAGAAATCTGTTCCGCGGGGACCAACACGCGGCACTGGAGGTTCAGCATGAGTATGCCGCTGCCTCTCTCGGCGAATGCCACCGACTGAATATTCACGAACGGCCGCGCCTGTGCCGGTACCGCGGCTTCCAGAACGGTCGACTGCTGAATCGCCTTCAAAAGAGCTTCGCGAATCTTGTCGCGAATCGCGTCGCCCATTGTTCCGGACCGGAGCAGATCACCCAATGCGCCATCAGCATCGATAGCGCCAATCGCCGCATCGAGCCGCACTGTGTTGGCATCATCCAACGCCGGCGTCAACGTCACGTTCACCGTTCCGTTGCCGCCGATCAGCCGTTTCGCATTTTCCCTGCCCAACGCCTTGATGCAAACCCATTTTTCGAAATGCAGCTGAACAGTCAGGCTTCCCGCGGGCGGAGCCGGCGCCAGCATCGCTTTCTCCACCGAGATACGCTCTCCACAGGGATTCGACTGATTCAATTCCGCCTGCAGCAAGGGGGTGATGTGGCTCTGAAAGTCGGCGAGGTCCGCGCGGAGTTTTAGGGTGATCGAGTCCTGAGATCCCGAAAGATCTCCGGAGATGGCGATCGCGACAGTCTGGCCCGCAATGTTCAGGGAAACGGGAACCGGTGGAATTTCAAATGCTAAGTCCGCGCCCAAAACGGGCAGCGCCAGGAGGGCGACCAAAGCTCTCTGCAGGATCAAAGACTTGTGACGAAGTCCGATCCGAATCCGGTTTCAGAAATGCGAAGAGGTGTCGGCTTTCAGCGCCTGCCGAAAATCCTAAGGCTTCACGCAGGTGAAGTTCGCCGTTTCATCGATGCTGCCAGCGCCCTTGTACCTGGCGACCTGCGGATAAGCGCAGAGGGGCCGCGTCCGCACCACTTTGCCCGCGACCACGCGGCTTGCCTCGATTCGGTCGGGAGATTTGCTCGACTCCACCCAATTGACGAGCGGCGTCGCTGTGTCGAAAACGCCCGTTCCCACTCCTCCGCCGCAGTGGAACATTCCAGGCACCATAAACAGGCGAGCGAAGTCTCCCGTCGACGGGCCCATCTTTTCCACCACCTGTTCGTAGTACTCCACGCCCATCAGCGGATTCAGCTGCGGATCGGCCCAACCGAAATACATCAGCAGTTTTCCTCCCCGACGCCTGAACGCCGAAAGATCCGGGTCCGTCGCGTCGAGAATCTGCTGCAACTCCTCCATGCGCGCCGGATCCTTATCGACATCGAACCGGCTGAAGATCTGATTCGGATCGGTGTCCGCGCTCTTCACGGCCGGTGCCATGAAGCGGAGGAAATTCTGCCCGAACGACGTCCACGCTCCTGGTCCGTTCGGCCCGTTGATCTGTTGCCCGATCCAGCCGCTCTGCCCGTTCGGTCCGGCGATTTCGGCGCCCACCGGCCAGCCCGGAAAATATCGTTTGCCCTGACTCATCACGTCAGTGTATATCCGTTCCACGGCCGCAATCTGCGCCGAGGTGAAACAATCGGGCTGGTCCGTTCCTTCGGCGCAACGCGGCAGATCGCGCGTGGCTTTGAAATCGCAGCGGCGCGGATCGTCGATGAGCCCATCCTTCAATCCGTCCTTCGCATCGCACTGGTCGTAGACCCGGTCCGCAAGCAAACCCAGCTTTGCCGCCGGAAACGGATTCGCCGCCAGCCCCTGCATCCAGTACGCCCGCGTCAGTTGAGTACCTGTATTATTCAGCGCCGGCGCGCCCGCAATGATGCCGTCGAAGTCGTTCGGAAAACGCTGGGCGAGGATCAGACCCTGCCTCCCGCCCTGCGAGCAGCCGTCGTAATACGATTTTGACGGCCCCGCCCCGTAGTAAGTCCGCGCCATCAGCTTGGCGGCTTCGGCCGTGACATGCAGCGAACGGAATCCGAAATCGAGCAGCTTCTGCCGGTTGACCGCGAAGCTGGCTCCCGGCTCGGATGCGGCCGAATGTCCCGTGTCGGTAGCCGCCGTCACGAATCCGGCGTTCAAGCCTCGCGCACGGTTCGCCACGCGCCCCGGCGCGCTGAAAGACTCTCCCGCCCATCCGCCGTTGCCGAACATGTAGAGCCGGCCATTCCAAGCCGTCGGCAGGTTCACTTCGATGTTGATCTCGGGCGCGACCATAAGACTTACACGGCAATGTTCGGGCGCGTTCGTCGACGCGGGAATCACCGCCGCGCCGATCACATAGAGATCGAAGCTTGTGAGGCTCCGCAGTTCACCACAGGCGATGGCTGGTTTCCCGCTGGGAGACGGCGCGGCCCAGTCGCGGAACTGCACGCCACCTCCGCCCTGGCCCCAAAGAGTGGCGGCACAAAATGTAGTAATAAGAAGCGATCGCATTCTACCTCCCCGTCAGTGCTCGATTGTATCCCGATAAGTGTATACTTTCCGTGCGAGGTGTTTCATGCGCGTTTCAGTCGCCACGGGCGCCGCTGCCATTGCGGCATTCGCCCTAATCGGATTCGGCGTTATCGGATCGGCTCAGGTGAGTGGGCCTTATACAGTGCTGAAGACCGCCAAAGTCGGCGGCACCGGAGCTTTTGACTATGTCTATGCCGATGCCAATGGGCGGAAGCTGTATATTCCGCGGCCCGGCAATCCCAACCCGCGCGTTACCGTTTTCGATCTGGATACGCTTGAAGCGGCCGGCGAAATCCCGGGCGCGAACGCTCGCGGCGTCGCCGTCTCCGTCAAATCCGGTCACGGATTCGCCAGCAGCAAACCGATCGTTATGTGGGGCACGAAGACGCTCGCCGTTATCAGGAAGATTGACCTCGATGGCGGCCCCGACGGCATTATGTACGATGCGTTCAACGATCGAGTCTGGGTCTTCAGCCATGCCATGCCTCACGCTACCGTCATCAACGCAGCCGATGGTTCCATCGCAGGTACGATACCCGATCTTGGCGGCGCGCCCGAGCAGGCCGCCAGCGATGGCAAGGGTCACGTTTATGTCGATATCGAAGACAAGGACAACATCGCGGTAGTCGACGCGAAAGCCCTCACGGTAACCGGACACTACGATGTCGCGGGACAGGGCGGCGCATGTGCCGGACTAGCCATGGATGTGAAGAACAACATCCTTTTCGCCGCGTGCCGCAACCCGGCGCATATGGTGGTCCTCAACGCCGCCGACGGAAAGGTTATTACGGCGCTGCAAATCGGCACAGGCACGGATGGCGCTGTTTTCAACCCGGCCACTGGGGAGGCTTTCAGTTCGCAGGGCGATGGCACGCTGACCGTCGTGAGGGAACTCAGCCCAGCCAGTTTCATGGTCGAACAGACCGTGAAAACGATGCCGAGCGCGAAGACTTTGACGCTGGACGGCAAGACGGGTCACATCTTGCTGATTGGCGCCGAGTATGGCGCGCCGCCGGCGCCTCCTCCGGCGGGCGGACGCGCCGGCCGCGGGCCGATGGTGCCCGACTCGTTCTCCATTCTCGTCGTCGGCAAGTAGATAGGTTGACACAAGTGTCGAGAGGAGTCTCGACACGGCACGCAGGAGTGCGCGCGCCACGATTAGCGGTCATAATGGAATCGGGCCTTCGAAATGGGCATACTGGCCAAATCGGCGACGGTGGCTTTGCTGTTCTCGCTCTCGCTCGCCGCGCAGCAGAATCCGCCGGCCACGCCGCCGCTGGTGAATCTGAATGTGGCAGCCGTCGACAGCGGCGGCCAGCCTGTGCCGGGTTTGCGCGCCGAGGATTTTCAGGTTCTCGACAATGGCAAGCCGCGGAAGATCGTATTGCTGCGCCCCGTGCATCGCAACGGCCCACCGGCGACTTTCATCCTGCTCGACCTTTTCAATGCGGACTTGGCCGCACGCGGACTCAGTGCCAACGAAATTGTGCATGCGCTCGAAAAGCTCGAATCCGCCGACAATGTGTACTTGTACCTTCTGACCAGCACGGCGAAGATCTTCGCGATTCATTCCGTCGCTCCGTATGGAGTCCAACAAGAAGTGACTGACGGTCCGTGGACGAGGCGGATCAAACCCATGCTGGACGAAGCTCTGCGGCAGGTAACAGCGCTGAAGTCGGGTGACGATCAGTATCCGCAACTGCGCATTGGGCCAACCTGGAAGGCCTTATCCGGCCTCGCCTCACAGTTCGCGGAAGTGCCAGGTCCGAAGAGCTTCGTCTGGATCACTCAAGGCGTCCTGAACGGATTTGAGGAGCCCGGACGAATGTTTCACGTCGACACTGCGCCGTTGCGCGAGTTCGCGGAAACCCTCACCGTGCTCGAGACAGCATCGTACAGCGTGCAGCAAAGACCCAACGGCTCGATCACGCCGGAGAATGAGGGCTCGGCGGGCGACACGCTCGCGCAACTGGCGGCTCTCACCGGTGGACGAGCATATTCGTCCGACACGACTGCGCAGGCGATCCCTCAAGCGATTGGTAACGCACAGCGCGTGAATTACCGGATCGTTTTTTCGCCGGACCGGCTGGACGGCAAGTATCACAAGCTCCGCGTAACGACAACGCGGAAAGACATCAAAATTCAGACGGCGCAAACCTACTACGCAATTGCCGCACCGGACGTTGAGGCGCGAAACGCGGCGGTAGTGGAAGCGATAGGCCGGAGCCGGTTCGATTATCCCGAGATCGGCGTTGCCACAAAGACGGCAAAGGTCGACGGGACGCCGGGGCAGTTTCGCTTCGATATTCACGTGGATGCGCCCGATGTGCTTTTTCTGAAAGACGGCACGCGCTACCGTGCCGCCCTCGGTATCGAACTTGCGGAGTATGGGCCGGACGGGGTAAGGATCATTCCGGGCGGCGCGCCCGTTGATCTCGACATGAGCGACGAAGACTACGCGAAGGCTATGATGAGCGGGATCGAGATCACGCGGCAGGGGGCGCTTGACGAGGGCGTTCGTCAAGTCCGCGTGGTTGTGCTGGACCGTAACTCAAGCCTCGCGGGCACGGTAACGATTCCGATCGCGCGAAATCCGTAAGACCACTCCCTATGGTCGCGACTCCGAAACACTATTCGTAATTACGATACGTCGTTACTCAACCGGCCTATCGAATATCGATCTTGAGCAGCGCGTCCGAATGTTCGTGACGCCAGCCCCAGTACGCCTGCTGATCGTCTTCTTTCAGCCTGGTAAAAGGGGTGTACTTGCGATGGTTTTCTTTGGCATACATGCGATACGCCCGATCCTCATGCGTATTCCATTCATGATCGTCGTTGTGTTGTCTGTCGTGGTAGACGACCTTGTGATCGTCGGCTCGCAACATTGTGGGCGCCAGTGCTATCGGGGCGATAAGAGCGGCACCCAGCAAGGCGGAATTCCGGAAACAGGACATGATTATTTTCATGTCCTGCATCAGAGCAGGTGTGTGGCCAATGATCTGTGTGGCCAATGATCCTTGATCTCTACTGTACCTCCCAAGCCCCCGGCATCTGCGGAACGAAATACCACCGCGCTGTCGTTGGCGGATCGGTGCTCAGCGTGAGCAGGGCCCAGCCTCCTTCTGTTTGCTTGACGGTTGCGGTAAACGAGAGCGTGCTAGGCACCGTCCACGTGGTAAATTTCCACGAGCTGCCGGCAACGAATCCATCGGGCAGAAGTGACGGCGGATCGTTAACGACGTAAACGGGAAGAGGAGATCCCGGCCCTACCTGCGCCACCGCCGTGGGGGGCGCATTACGTTGAGCATGTACCTTCCCGGGTCGGAGAAGTACGCAGAGAAGTACGCAGAGAAGCACCACGGCAAGCAGCACGGCAAATAGTGACGGCGGAAGTTGCCGGATGGAGAATCTTGAAGTAATCGAGCGCATATACACACGTTACAGTGGTCTCAGATGGCCAGGCTTCGAATATCGTGCGCCGGCGTTCTCGTACTTGCCGCCGCGCTTCCGGCGCAGTCTCACCGATCCACGCCGGAAACGCTCACCGCCGCGCCATTCGATTACTACGTACTTTCCCTGTCGTGGGCGCCGGCCTTTTGCGCGCAGCCCGACGCCGCCGGCGGCAACCCCAAGGAGTGCGCGCCCGGCGGCAGAGTCGGCTTCATCGTTCACGGACTCTGGCCCGAAGCCACGTCGGGAAAGGGTCCTGAATCGTGCGCTACCGCTAAGCCTGTGCCAAAATCCGTCGTGAACTTCGTATTGCGGGACATGCTCAGCGCCAGCCTTGTGCAACACGAATGGGCCACTCACGGGGTCTGCACCGGGCTGAGTCCGTTCGACTACTTCAGCGCCATCATACAGGCTCGCGCCGCCGTGCAGATTCCCGTGCAGATCACGTCGATCGAAGATGAGATCGGGCAGAGCCCCGGGCAAATTGAGGCGCAGTTCGCCAGCGCCAACCCCTCCTTTCCGAAGACCGCCTTCCGGACATACTGCCCGAGGGGCGCGTTCCAGGAGGAACGAATTTGTTTCGACAAGAATCTCAAGCCGCAGCCATGTACCGGCAGCGTTGGCGAATGCGCCGTTCCGACGGTCACCGTTCGCCCGCCTTTGTGAGTTTTCTTACATTTATGCTTGGCTTATGTTTTCGAGCCGAGCTGTAACGGCCAATACTTTGCGGGCGTCGGATCATAGATTGTCCGTGAAAATTTCAGCTGTTTGTACGCGAACCGCGCTTCTTTGCGTTGCCGTGCCGGCATTGATTCACGCGCAAACCCCGCAAGTCGGCGTGCCTGCCCCGGTCGACCCCGTGATTGCCGCCTCGCCGATTTCGAACGACCGAATCCTGGGCGTGATCCCTAATTTTCAGACCGTCTCCGATCCGACAACGCCCTATGTCCCTCTGCGCGTGCGCGACAAATGGTGGTTGTTCGTGAAGGAGACTGCGGACCCCTACACTTTCGCTACGGCGGCGGCGGGCGCCGGGCTCTCTCAAATCGACAATGACGATCCCAAGTATGGCGTTGGCGGAAAACCTTATCTGCAGCGGTTCGGCGCGGCCATGGCCGACCTGAGCACGCAGAATTTCTTCAGCGATGCCGTGCTGGCTTCGGTGTTGCGTGAAGATCCGCGTTATTTCCGCAGAGGCCCGGGTTTTTCCGTGATCAACCGGATCGGCTATGCGATGTCGCGCATCGTGATCACGCGGTCGGATTCCGGGCACGACACCTTCAACTTTTCCGGAATTCTGGGGATGGGCATGGGGATCGCTCTATCCGATGCCTACTATCCGCGCCAAAGCGTGGGCGGCGGAGAGTTGGAGGAACGCGTGATTACAAGCCTCAGCAGCTCCGCTTTGGGAAACCTGCTCCCGGAATTCTGGCCGGACGTAAGAGAGAAACTGAATCGGCGTTTCAAGCACAGACAGCAACCTCCCTCCCCATAGCATTTGGAACTATTTTTTGTTGTAAAACAAGTAAGGGGCGAGGAGTTCCATCATCGTGAAACAACGTCTCATTACCGCATTCATTCTGCTGACGGTCGCGGTGCCTTTCGGGTTTGCGCAGAGGTCGCATACCCCGCCTACTCCGGCCCAGCAGGTCGCCAATAAAGTGGCCCGTTTGACCGCGATTCTGACGCTCACCACGGCGCAGCAGGCTCAGGCAACTACCATTTTCACTACCGAACAAAGCACTCTGTCGAGCGTGTCGGCAAGCATGAAGACCGCCAGGACGGCTCTGAAAACGGCGGTTCAGACCAATGACACCGCGGGGATCACTCTGCAGGCCAGCACGATCGGCAACTTGACCACGCAGGAAGTTCAGGCTCAGTCCACGGCGAGCGCCGATTTCTACGCGATTCTCACTGCCACGCAACAGGCGCAGTACAACAAGTTGGGCGCATTCGGCGGATTTGGCGGAGGGGGCGGGTTCGGACCACGGGGACGCCGGAACTAATTCCGAAAAAGGGGACAGGCGCATTTATCACCTGGGCCGTTTTCCTTCTTGCAAGTCTGGCCCTCGGAATCTACGGAATCCGGCGGAGCTTGTGGCTGGATGAGGCATGGGTCGCCAATTCCGTTCTGTCTCCCTCCCTTTCCGGAATGTTTTACTACCCGGATTGGCTGCAAACCACCCCTCCCCTGTTTCTGTTGTTGACGAGAGGCGCGGTCCACGCGTTCGGCATGTCGAATGCCGTATTCCGCGTGGTGCCGTTGGCATTCGCCCTCGTCGCCGTGGCAAGTATGTTCGCGGCGTCGCGGCGGCTGATGTCTCCGCCCTTCGCGGTGCTGGCCTGTGCGCTGCTCGCGTTTCATCCCACCGCCATCGAGTATTCGCGCACGTGCAAGCAATACAGCGGTGAGCTCGCCGCCTCCGCCGTGATCCTGTTGTGCGCCGTTCTCTACCTGCAGGACCCGGCCCGGCGCCGTTTCTACTGGCTGGCCGGCGCATTCGCGCTGACGCTGCCGATGGCGTGGTCGACAGCCTTCCTGCTGCCGGGCGTTGCGATCGCGGTCTGGGCGCGCGGCGGAATTCGCCGGGCTGGTGCGCTCGTTCTGATTGCCAGCGGCGTTCTCGCTGTTCTTTACGTGTTTTTCATCCGCCCGAATCTGTCTCCCGAGTTGCGCGCGTACTGGATCGCCAACGCGCAGAACTTGTCGCCGGGTCTGCTCGCGGCGGTCGTCTTTTGTGTGGCAGCGGCCTTGCGCGCCGTGTTCATTCTCCGCCAGCAATCGGACGCGGGGGCCTCGTCCATCAGATCATGGATACAGATCGCCGCCGTGCTCCCGTGTCTTCTGCTGACTTTGAGCGATGCCTTCCAGTGGTACCCGGACAGCCCGCGCACGCGACTCTTCGCGCTGCCATGCTTTCTGCTGGTGGCCGGGATGAATGCCGAGGACCTGAGCCACTGGCTGATTCGCAGCCGCCGGGCAACCGCTCTCGTTGCCGCGGCGTTATGGCTAACCGTGATCGCCGTCGGCTCCACAGCCGCCTGGAGGCAGGTTCGTGAACACAAGAACCAACCCGAAGAGGATTTCGCCGGCGCCGTTCAGTTCCTGCGGCAGCATGTGGGGCCGTCCGACCTGCTCGTGGTCCACGCGTCGATCATCGAAGGCTTCAAACTGTACACGGCGATGGAAGGCTGGCGCGATCATCACGCGATCTACGGCGACACCGGATGGCCCTGTTGCCGGCGAAGCGGTATCCCGACTCACCTGACTTCCACGCCAAGGGCGGTGTTCGCGGACCTCGACGGCAAAATCCCCAGCGGCTTCTCCGGCAGGATCTGGATGATGTATTCGGCGCGCAATACGCACTGGAGCTGGGCCGGTCTTGACGAGGGCAAGCTCTGGCGAAGCCACGTTTGGGGCAAGGGCTGCCCGCCGGGGCCCTATCTGTCTCTAGAGAACATCGCCGTCAGCCCCATGGACTGCGTCAAGGCCAAGTAGGGCAGTATATGGATCCCTACTTCGTCGCCTGCGGCAGCTCGTTCGGATTCGAGCCGCCGAGGAATAATCTCTTGCCATCTGGGAACGTGATGTTCGAGCCATTCGCCCGATACTCGCCATTCTTCGCCTGGAAGCCGTCGACCACAATCACCGTCCCCGGCTCAAGCGATTTCTTGGTGAACCCCCGCCGCAGGAGAATGTTCGGGCTCCCGCCTTCCACCATCCAGTTGGCCGTCTTGCCGTCGGGCCCCTTCACGTCGAGGTGAATCCAGGAGTGCGGGTTGATCCATTCCATGGAAGTAACCGTGCCCTCCAGCTTGACCGGCTTGTTGATGTCAAACTCCGCCGCAAATGAGTGATGCGCCCACACGGGAACCGCCGCGCCAAACAAACTTGCGAAAGCTACGCCAATCAGGATTTTCGTTCGCATATGACTTCATCTCCCATTCCGCGCCGCTTTTTTCTCTTCGGCGCGCGCGCCGCTGAGCGCGTTGTACATGTAGTAATTCCCCTCGTGGCACGCGTACTCATAGAGCACATAATCGGGCTCGCTCTTCAGAGGAAAAGAGATCGTCCACGGTTTCGTCCACGTCTTCGGATCTTCGATCGTCACCGAATAATTCATCGTATCCGCGCTGACTCGCGCGAATTTCTCGACAAGCTTCAGATCTTCGCTCGCCGGCGTCTGGCCAATCACGGTTTTGTCGAGGAAGTTCGTTGTCTCGACCACCAGCGTGTTGCCCTCCCAGTGTCCGCGCGAATCTCCCAGCCACGTGCGGATAGCGGGCGGAACATGAGGACGCCCGGCATTGTTGGGCGCAGCGACCGGTATGATCCGGCTCTCGTGGATCATTTCGTTGCGAAGCACAACATATCCGGGAGTCTGCAGGATCTGATTCCCCTGGTTGTAAGTATTCGGCACAATCGAGCCGACCGTACCGCGCGTGATGCAGCGATCCCAAAGGCTCTCGTCTTCCCACGTATCGTGACAGCCGCCGGCCGTCGCTGCGCAGGGTCGCGCCCTTCGCGCGGCAATACGTTCCGCCGCCATCTTCTGCGCTTCGGGCGTGAGCGGAGGAATTCTTCCATCCGGCGGATCCATCACCAGCGACGCTTGTTTCGAAGGCTTCCCGCGGTCGTCCCAATAAAGCGGAGGCCCGATGCTGATTCCGTTCTTGCATGTCGTCGGAGTATTGCCCAAGCCGCCGCGTCCCGGATCGCACCGGGTCAGATCGCTAACCGTCTCTTCGTTATCAATAGCCGCTTGCGTTTTGGCGCGTTCCGCCCGTTTCGCGAACTCGTCTTCGGTCAGGAACGCCCTGGTGCCGAGGCTCTTGTCCCGCTCCAGCGGTGTGCCGACCATGGCAGTCCCCGGCCAAACGCCCTGAATGTCGGGATCGCCCCACGGAGTCTTCGGCTGTGTCCAACTTTTGGTTTGGGCCGGAAGAAAAACCGGCACCAGCATCGCGATTGCGATCGAAGCGCCCAGGAAATACTTTGAAGGAGTCATCTGTTATTGCTTCTTGAACTGCCCGTAGAGCAATTCCTCGGAGAACGGCACGCACTTGAACTCCAGCAATTGCGCGTTCTTTTCCACCCGCTTGTATAGAGGAAGGCTGATCTTCCAGGGTTTCGAAAAAGTCTTCGGATCTTCGATGGTGGCTTCGTAAGTGATATGGTCCGCATCCACGCGCGTGAAGCGTTCCACTACATGCAGGCTGTCGCTCGCGAAATCGCCCGCCCTGTCGAACCACGAGAGTCCGTTCAAACCAGTCACGTCTACCACCAGTGTATTTCCTTCCCAGTGGCCGTTGGAGGTTCCCATCCAACTGTCCGCACCCGCTTCAATCGGCTTGCCCATGTTGATCAGGCGATTGGCGCTGGCAAATTCATAAACCATGAGAATGTCTTTCGGCGATTGGACGATTTGAAAAGGATAAGGCAGATACGTCGCGCGCGGTATACCCGGCAGGTAGCACTTCGCTTCCGGATCGTTCTTTGCGCGATTGGCGAAGTTCTCTTTCTTCTTCGCCGCGGCCGCGGGAAGATAAGGGATCTCGCCGCCGACCACCACACCCAAGCCGGCGGGTTCAGCGCCGATGGCCCCGGTCTGCCAGAACGGACCAGCCTGCGCCGCATGATCCTGCAGATCCCAGTTCGCCGTACCGAGGGCCTCCCAGATTCCATTCAGGTTGGGGGTTCGCGGCGCCTTCGGTGCAGGCGTCTGACCGGCAGCTGTCAGTGCCCAAAATAATCCGAGAGCCGCAAATCCACGCTGACATATCATAGTCGCCGTCGATCATATCACGTGGCGCGCGCACGCTTACCGTGTACAGACCGTCTCGTTTCCGCTCCTTCACAGTCACGGTTCGGTAAAGGCAGCTTGCCACAGAACCGCGACTGTGAAGGAGTGGCGCGAAATCGGTCACTGCATCTTCATGCGGACCAGCAGACTCTGAAACCGCGGGTCCGAACGCAGGCTGTCGAGTTCCGGGTCGACCTTCAGAAAATCCATGAACTCGGAACGCTGCGCCAACGCCTGCTCAAGTTGGGCGAAGGCCTGATCCTTATCGCCCAGAGCCGCGAAAACCGCGGCGAGGCCGTAGGGTGTGCCGTGGATTTGCCGGGTGCGCGTTAGAGAATCCCGGATCGCCTGACGCGTCTCCGGGAGTTTGCCTTCGAGCGCATAGTCGCGGGCTATCTCTGCGAGCGACCATGAGACGGCGCTTCCGAACGACTCTGAGGCATTTCGTTGCGCCGCGATTGCATCGTCGAACCTGCCCTGCTGCGCATACACCTGCCCCAGAAAAAAGTATCCAATCCAATAGTTGGGATCAAGTTCCAGAGTCTTGTGAAGTTCCACCGCGGCCTGATCGTAGCGGCGGGAGTAGTACAAATCCAAGCCCAGGATCGAATGGATTTCCGCCGAAAGCGGATCGAGTTCCACCGCTCGTTGCGCTTCCTGAATGGCTTTCTCGCTGCGCCCCACCGAAATCAGATACCAACTGTAAAACTCATGCGCGGCGGCATAATTGGGGTTGAGGCTGAGCGCGCGCTGGAACTCGCGTTCGGCCGCGGGCCAGTCGTAGTCGTAACACGTGTAATTGAAGGCCTGTTCCACATGCGGTTCCACCAGCGAATCGTCGAGCTCCATCGCTTTCCGGGCCGCTTCTTCCGACTTGGGCATGACATCGGCAGGTGCCGCGGTCAAGTCTTCGATCAACGTATAGTAGTACGACATACCGTCATAGGCCAACGCGTAGGTGGGATCGAGGGCGATGGCCTGCCGGAAATAATTCATGCCCTTGTCCAGGCCTTCCTGTGAAAATTGACCCGCGAAGTATCGGCCTTTCAAGTAGAGTTGATAGGCTTCGGGGTTGGCGGTCTGGCGCTTCGTCATGTGCGCCATTTGCGTGCTACTCAGGCGCAGTCGCAGTTTATCCACGATCTGACGCGCAATCTCATTCTGCACGGCCAGCGCGTCAGCCAGCTTGCGATCGTATTGCTCGCCCCACAAGTGGCTGTTGTCGGCGGCATCGACCAATTCCGCGCTCACCGTGAGGTTGTCACCGCGCTGCGTAATGCGACCGGTAAGTACAGCGCGCACGCCGAGTTCACGTCCGACAGTTGGCACATCCGGATCTTTGCCTTTGTAGCGCGATACCGCGCTTTTCGACATGACCTTTAGGTTGGGTAATTCGGAAAGACTGTCGGTCAGGCTCTCCGTGATTCCATCGCTCAGGTAGTCGGCGTCGGCGTTGCCACCCATGTTGGCGAAGGGCAGCACGGCGATGGAGTCGATGCTCTTGCCAGTGTGGCTGCGCCAGTAAAATAGTCCCGCTGCCGCGAGAATCACCACTGAGACTGCGATCGCAAGGGCCGTGCGAAGTCGCGAACCGCGCGGCTCCGCCATTGCCGCGGGCTTCTCGTTCATCCCGCTGAGAATACCTTTCAAAGCAAATGCCAGGTCATGTGCGGAATGAAACCTCTGGGCAGGATTCTTGGCCAGACACCGTTCGATCACTCGCTCCAATTCCGCGGGAACCTGAACGCCGGTGTCGACGATCGCGGGCGGATCGTCCTTGAGGATCGCGGCCATCGTATCCCCGGCCGACTTTCCCGGAAACGCCCGCCGTCCAGTCACCGCTTCATAGAGCACCGAGCCCAGCGAGAAAATATCGCTCGCCACGCCGGCCTTCTCGCCACGCACCTGCTCGGGCGACATGTAGCCGGTGCTGCCCATCACTACGCCCACATGGGTTTCCGCCCGCGTCACATCGTCGTCCGGAGACACGTCCGGCTCCCATCGGGCCAAGCCAAAATCGAGAATCTTCACCTGGCCGCTGGTGGTCAGAAAAATATTGCCTGGCTTGATATCGCGATGAACGATCTCCTTACCGTGAGCGGCGGCGAGACCTTCGGCCAGCGCCACTCCCAGCTCGATGGTCTTACGCCAGGGAAGTGGCCCTCGGCTGAGACGATCGGTCAGTGTCTCGCCTTCGAGCAACTCGGTTACGGCGTAACGAATCCCTTCGTGCGCGCCGATATCGAACAGCACCAGGACATTGGGATGCGACAGCGCCGCTACCGCCTTGCCCTCGCGCTCGAATCGGTCCAGCGCTTCCGCGTCGTTGGCCAGATGCTCGGGCAGAACTTTGACGGCTACTTCGCGGCCGAGCCGGGAATCCCGCGCCCGATAAACCTCTCCCATGCCGCCCGCGCCCAGGGGAGCGAGGATCTCGTAAGGTCCGAGGCGGTCACCTGCGGAGAGAGGCATAAGATCGGATCAGGACCCGAAACGCCGCGCGAACTGGCTCCATCGTCCCCACAGCACGATCGCCGCCAGCACGAGCAAAATAACCGGTCCTGTCGGAGGGGTGTGCAGCACGGTCAGGTGAGTTACGATCGCCCCCACCATTACGCAGACCAACACAGCGGCGCCGAAACCAGCCAGCCCCGGAACCAACATGAAGATCCCCGAACCCACCTCCAGCCCACCCGTTACATACCGGAACCACTGCCCGACACCAATCTGGTCGAACATCTGCACCATGGCGGGCGCACCCGCCAGCTTGGAACCGCCCGCTGATAAGAAGGCCGCGGCAAGCAGCACCTGCACCACCCACAAACCGATATTCTTTCCTTTATTCATAAGAGCGATCAGCTAAGTTTACTCCAGCGAACGTGGGGCAGACGATCTCTTGTCGCCTGCCCTTTGCTTCGTGCCGGGACCGGACAGACCACAAAAGACGATGGTCTGCCCCACGGGTTCGCGATAAGATGACGGAGTTATGAGAAAAGCCGCGATCTGCATCCTACTGGCCTCCCCCTGCGTTTTCGCCGCGCCCGTGAAGAAGTGCGACGAACTGGCCACCCCTTCTTTTGGCGCCGACGTAAAAGTCGAATCCGCGAAACTCATCGCGGCCACCGCCGCATTGCCGGAACACTGCGATGTGCGCGGTGTCATCTGGCCGGAAGCCCGGTTCGTTGTGAAGTTGCCGACGAACTGGAACAACCGCTTCCAGATGGATGGGAACGGCGGCTGGGCGGGCACAATCAGTCTCGCGGCGCTGGATACCGCGGTTCGCGATGGCTATGCCGCGACATCGACCGACACCGGCCACGACGCGCAGAAAGAACCCGGAGCGCAGTTCGCATATCCCGGCGCGAACAACCCATACGCATCGCGAAAGGTGATCGACTTCGGCTACCTCGCGGTGCATGAAACCGCCCTTCTCGCCAAAAAAATGATCCGCGTTTACTATGGCGCCGACCCGCAACACTCTTACTGGGTCGGGTGCTCCACCGGCGGCCGCGAAGGATTGATGGAGGCGCAGCGCTATCCCGAGGATTTCGACGGCTATGTCATCGGCGCGCCCGTTCTGTTTCTCACCGGGCTTCAATCAAAGTCGGTCTGGAATTATCAACTGGCGGGAACCGGTCCGGGAGCGATCAAAGGTCCGAAGGTCGCCACGATCTCCAAGGCGTTCTACGAAAAATGCGACGCGCTTGACGGCTTGAAAGATGGGTTGGTCGAAAATCCGCTCAAGTGCGATTTCGATCCCACCCGCGATCTGCCGAAATGCGCAGGCGATGCCGACAATCCCGATTGTTTCACCGGCGCCCAGATCGCCGCACTGAAGAAGATTTACGAAGGCCCGCGCGATTCTTCCGGTAAGCAACTGTTCCCCGGCATGCCTCCGGGTGGCGACGGCGGCATCAACCAGGGCTTTCAACTTGCCGACAGTTTCATGAAGTTCATGGCTTTCGATCAGCCGCCCGGCCCTGCGTGGGACTTCCACACTTTCAACATCGAGACCGATCTTGCGCGGATGGCCCCGATGGCGACCCGGATCGACGCTGTGATTCCCGACCTGACCGCGGTTAGAATGCGCGGCGCGAAGATCGTGCATTATCACGGTTGGGCCGATCCCGGGGTGAGTCCGAAGATGTCGATCGGCTACTACGAATCCGTGGTGAAGACCGTGGGCGAAAAAGAGACTGCCGATTTTTACCGTTTCTTCCCGGTTCCAGGCATGTTCCATTGCCAGGGAGGGCCCGGCTGCGGTGACGTGGATTGGCTGTCGGCCGTGGTCGATTGGGTGGAGCGCGGGAACGCTCCGACAAGGCTCGTCGGCGCGCACGTGGAGAAGGGCGAAACCAAACGAACGCGGCCCATCTGCGCTTACCCGAATACGGCGCATTACAACGGCTCAGGCAGCATCGACGCAGCGGAAAACTTCACCTGCGGGCCAAGTTTGTAAACCGCTCCCTTTGGTCACGGCTCTGTAACCACGCGATTCTAACTGTTCGCGCGTTCCGCAACCAGCATCGACTGCAATATCTGATCGGAAACTTCCTTCACAGCGCCGGGCGAGTGCGCCAGAAACAAGGTGTTCGTCCGATCGCTCTCGCCGATCGACTTCAGCGTATCGAAATACTGCGTGACCATCACCAGCTGCATGACTTCTTTCGCGGACGCACCCTCCACGACCTTCTGGAACTGTTCGATCGAAACCTGCAGGCCCTCAATGATGGCTTTTCTTTGATTCGCGATCCCCTGTCCCTGCAGCGCCTTGCTTTCCGCTTCCGCCTCGGCCTTCTTCACCACCAGGATCTTCTCCGCCTCGCCCCGCGCGTTGGCGGCCACCTGTTCCCGCTGTGCCGCATTGATATCGTTCATGGCCGACTTCACCTTCGCGTCGGGAACAATATCGGTCACCAGTACATTCACAATCTCGTATCCGAATGTCGCCATATCGGCGTCCAGTTCCTGCTTGACCGCCGCTGCGATACTGGACTGCGAGGCGAACACTTCGTCGAGCGTCATTCCCGGAACATGCCCCAGGATCACCTGCTCGACATACGATTTGATCTGCGCCACCGGATCGGACAACTTGTAGTAAGCGTCATACACCTTTTCCGGACGCACGCGATTCTGCACCGAAATGGGAATGGTGACGAACACATTGTCTTTGGTCTTCGTCTCCATCGTCAGCGTGATCTGATTCACACGCAGACTCACGATGCCCGCCACGGAATCGAGAAACGGCCGCTTCCAGTTCAACCCTGCCTCGGCGACCCGGAGGAACTTGCCGAACCGGGTGATTACCGCGACCTCGGCCGTGCGCACGGTGAAGAAGCTTGCCAGAATCAGGTAGAGAACGATGGCTGCGAGTATGAGCAGGAGCACCAGGTAAAGTTGATCCATTTTGATTTCAGTTGCCCGGCAGGTGACTCACGTCCCGGTTGTTTTCATTGCAGATGAACTCGAGCAGGTCGGTGCCGGTCAGCAGATGCACTTCCTGGTTGACCGTCCATGGTTTCGTATACGCCTTCGGATCGTCGATCGTAATCTCAAGATTCATGTGGCCGAAATCCTTACGGTGGAAGCGCTCGATCACATGGAGGGCTTCGGTGGAGGGCTTGCCTAACTGATCCAGCCACGGTTTGCCGTTGAACCCGCGCGAATCGACGACGAGAGTGTCGCCGTCCCACTTGCCGGTCGAATAACCCATCCAGGTGGGGTTCGCGTCCGGTTCGAGCTGGCGGCCATCCAGGAAGACTTGCCGCCAAAGGTTGAACGCTTCGTAAATGATCGCGATGTATCCGGGCGTCTGGACAATTTTCCAGGGCGCGGGAGCGGCGTCGATCTTGGGCACGCCCTGCGGCAGGCAGTTCGCGTCGGAATCTTCCTTCGAATGTGAGCCATCGGTGCGCTGGTCGTAGAGAGCTTTGGCCCACGGCTTAAACGGAACGTCGCCAGGTTTCAGATCGGCCGCGATGTCGCGCAGATACTTGTTGGCGCTCGGCTCCCAGATGCCCGAGAGGTCGGGATGGCCATCCGGAGCTTTGGGCGCGGGCGCGGAAAGATTGACTTTGCCTTTCGACGGAACGTTCCGCCATTGCGCGGCCAGTGGCGAGGCAAGAAGCATGACCGCCGCAATATAACAACGAATGTCTGAGTGCATGGCAACCTTTCTTTTCGCGTTTGATTATATGCCTGTTCCATCCCAAACGCGCAAATCAAGCCCTGCGTGTAAGAATCGGTAGGAATGAAGACACTTGAACTGGTGTTCTTCGATGCCGGTGGCGGGCATCGCAGCGCCGCGAACGCGTTGTGCGAAGTGGCGCGCCGGGAGGAACGCCCCTGGGACATGCAGTTGATGAATCTCCAGGAGCTGCTCGATGAAATGGACGTCTTCCGCAAGCTCACCGGTCTCCGCCTCCAGGATATATACAATCTGGCGTTGCGACGCGGATGGACGCTGGGATCGCCAGCGTTAATGAAGGGCATGCACGGCGTCATACGCTTACTGCATTCGAAACAGGTCAATCTGCTCTCCGACTACTGGCGGAACAAACAGCCGGACATGGTGGTTACGGTGATCCCGAATTTCAATCGGGCGATTCGCCAGGCGATTGACCGGGTGATGCCGAACGTTCCTATGGTCACGATCCTGACCGATATGGCCGACTATCCACCGCATTTCTGGATCGAGCGGCAGCCCCAATACCTCATCTGTGGAACGGAGCGCGCGTACAACCAGGCGCTGCAACTCGGGCATTCACCGGATAAGGTGTTCCGGACTTCCGGCATGATTCTGAACCCCCGGTATTACGAACCGCTGAAAGTGGACCGCGGTCCGGACCGCGCGGCGCTCGGTCTCGATCCGAGCCGCTCCACCGCATTGATGATGTTCGGTGGAGAGGGGTCGGCGGCCATACTGGACATTGCGCGGCGGGTGGATGCGAGCGGACTCGACGTGCAGATCATCGCAATCTGCGGGAAGAGCAGGAAACTCGAAGCCGCCATGCGCGCGATGCCGCGGCGAATAGCCATGCACGTCGAAGGGTTCACCCGCGAGGTTCCGCGATTCATGCGGCTGGCGGATTTCTTCATCGGAAAACCGGGCCCCGGCAGCATCAGCGAGGCGGTGGCGATGGGGCTTCCGGTGATCGTCGAACGCAATCACTGGACGCTGCCCCAGGAACGTTATAACGCCGACTGGGTGGGAGAACAGGGCGTCGGCATCGCAGTCCGCAGCTTTAGGCGCGAGATCACGGATGCCGTCCGGAAAATGCTCGATCCGGAGTTGCGATGCGAGTTCGTAAAGCACGTCAATCGGCAGCAGAACCGGGCCGTTTTCGAAATCCCGGACATCCTGGAACAGATACTACTGAGCTGTCCGGGAGATTCCGTTGCCGCTCCCTGACGGTCACGGTTCGGCAAAGCCTGTACGCTACCGAACCGTGACCGTGAGGGAGAGGCAACGAGACACTAGGCGAATGACATTCCGGCGAAGCTGACGACGCTTTGCGGGTCGATATTCCACTGCTCGTATTTCTCAATCGACCCGCGCGCGTTCGGCATCACTTTAAGGAACGTATAGACCGGCGACGATCCGCACCATTTGAGATCGTCGTGGTTTTCCTGAACGAGTTCCCAGAAACCGACGGCATCGCCGGCAGCCATGCGCTCCATGCGCTGCCGGTCGCGTCCGCCCACTGCGAGCATCTGGTCCTCATTCGCCAGAGCTTCGAATTCATCGCCGTAACGCTTTCCCATATGTGCCATATCGATGCCGAGAACCCACAGCAGGCGGTCGCCTTCGCGCGCGGCTATCTCGCCCAGCGCGCCGAGGAAACGATTGACGTCGTCGTTCGATTCCGGCTTTCCGCCGCGGTAAATGCTCTGCGCGTACGGACCGCACAGAATCGGCAGGACGCTGATGTCCGGCCCGAAAATCGACTGCAGAAACAACACCTGGAATTCGATTGAATGCTCAACGGCGTGGCAATAGTCTTCGGCCGCGATCGCTCCCGGCGCTTGCCGCGTGAGTTCGTCGACCAGCGATATGTTCGTGCGGGATTCGCCCCAGGGCGTGACGTAAGGTTTGCGGGTGAGGCCGAAGCGCTCCGGCGCGCCATAGTGCGAAGTACCCAGGATCGCGAACGTGCGGTCCTTATGCTGTTGGCCGAGCAGCCGGTAAGCAGCGCGATACGATTCGTAACCGCCGCCCGGACTGACGTGCGGCGCGGCGATGCCAACAGCGGAAGGCGAAACCGCGTGCTCCACCTGGCCGCCCATCCACTGCTGCATGGTTTGCCGCAGCTCGTCACGATCCTCCGGGTATCCGGAGCCGGCGTGAGATGGTTGCCGCACCTTTGCTTCGGCGAACTCGCGCTCGCGCTGCTCTTTCAGGGCGCGGAACGTGTCGTCTTCGAGAAATCCGTTTTTAGTCAGAACCTCGATGAGTTGATCCCCGAGTTCGCCGACCTCGAGTTGCCCGGAGATCTCGACCAGCATGGCACGCAGATCAAGTTTTGTCTGCTGCCCGTCGAAGCAGGTCAGGCACTGAACCAGCGGCGGAGGAATGATCAGGACCGTATCGGAGTAACGAAACGAATCCCGAATGAGCAGGCCCGGGCTTTGTTCGACCGGAGACGGCATGAAATCAAGATCGCCGCGCAAACGGGGTAAAGGAGACGACACGCGACCATCCTAACGCGTGCTGCCGCGTGTGATCTTCCTTGATGCTGCGCTACTGCGCTGCCGCGCCTAAATCCGTCTGGGTCTCGCGCGGTGAAGGCGGGGCGGCGACCTGGTGGAGAGCGCACTTTCCCGGCTCACTGCCGGCGATGAAGTATTCATTTCGGGTATTCGTGCACTGCGGACCCGCCAGGTTGCCGCTATCGAGGCAAATTTCCGCCTGCGCAATACCCTCGGGAACGGGAAACTCCCGGGCATTCTTGTAGGCGCCCATCCGCGCCGCGCGCTTCATGAATTCCGTCCAGATGGGCAAGGCGGACCTCGCGCCTTCGAGATTTAATTCGCGGTAGTCGTCATAGCCGACCCAGACGACGCACAGAAGCTGGGAGGTGAATCCGGCAAACCAGCCATCGTGGGATGTCCCTGTCTTCCCTGCCGCAGGGAGAGTAAATCCGCGTGTCCGCACTCCCGCCGCCGTGCCGGTTCGTATTACTTCTTGCAGCATACTTACCATCAGCCAGGCGACCCGGGGGTCCAGGGCCTGATGTGATTGAGCTTGACTGGAAACGGGCGTGCCCGTGAACAACGGTGCTCCATTAGCTAGCATTACGAAAGCTGGAAACCGCCGACGGCTTGACCAGCGACCCACCGTTTGCAAACACCGTGTATGCGCCGGCCATCTCCAGCGGAGTCACCTGGTAGGCGCCCAACGCAACTGCGGGCGTCGCCTGAATGTCGCCGTTCAGCCCGGCGCGGCGAGCCATTTGCACCACGGCGTTATAACCCACACCTTGTGCAACATGGACGGCGGCCACGTTGTCCGATTTCGCCAGCGCTTCACGAAGCGTGAGGTTCCCAAAGACTTCGCCGCGAAAATTGCCCGGTTGGTAAGGCTTGCCGCCGAACCAGAATGTGGTCGGCGTATCGTCGACCGTACTCGCGGGAGTGTATACCGTCTCGCCGCCGGAAACTGCTGTATTCAGGGCGGCCGCATAAACAAACGGTTTGAATACCGAGCCCGGAGGCCGCTTCGCCAGAATTCGATTGAGTTGGCTATGCCCGTAATCGCGCCCGCCAACGAGGGCCTTGATCTCGCCTGTGTGCGGATCAAGCGCAATCAGGGCCGCCTCTGCTCTCGCGCCTGAGTTGTTCCCGCGCTTCGCGAGTAATTTGTCCACTTCCTGCATGCCCGCCATCACGGCCTCATCGGCGGCCCGCTGCAAATTCAGATCGATGGTGCTGTATACACCGCGCACCTCGTCATCATCCGTTTGGCGATTCTGCAATTCATCGTTCACCAGATCGAGGAAGTATGGCGCGCGCGCCGCGCTCAGTGAATTGGCGGTGACATGAACCGCTTCACCGATCGCTGTCTGGTATTCAGCCCCGGTAATGTAGTGATTGTCGAGCATTATGGCGAGAACCAGATCGCGGCGTTCCCTGGCACGTTCGGGATATCGGAACGGATTAAAATAGCTGGGACGCTGCACCAGACCAGCCAGGAGCGCCGCTTCCGGAAGCGTAACGTCCCGAAGGTCCTTACCGAAGAAAAGGCGCGCGCCCTCGCCAAACCCGTGAATGCTGTATGCGGCCTGCCTTCCCAAATACACTTGGTTGACATACGCTTCGAATATTTTCTTCTTCGACCATTCCTCCTCAAGGTGAATGGTCATCATGGCTTCGGCGATCTTTCGCATCCAGAGCTTGTCAGGTTCCAGCCACAGTCCGCGCACCAGTTGCATTGTCAGAGTGGACGCTCCCTGTTCCTTCCGCTGATCCCGGGCATCAATGTATGCGGCTTTGGCAATCCGGCGCAAATCAAGGCCGTGATGCCTGAAGAAACGCTTATCTTCAGCCGCGACGATCGCATTGACGAGAACAGGCGGGATTCCGGAAAAAGTGACGAGCAGCCGCTCTTCACTTTTTCGCTCTTTGCTGTTCAACTTCTTGTCGTTTGACGACAGCGTTGTAATCAGGGGAGGTGCGAAGGTGCTCTCCCTGAAATCTTTCCCTTTCGAGCTGATGCGGCTGACCTGATTGCCGGCAATGAAGACGGTAACAGGCGAGCCGGGCGAATCGGCCTGAAATATCCTGACTCCGCCGTCGAGCAACCGGTACGATCCCACGGCCGATTCAACAGGCGCATCTCTTGCCACAAACCCCGCCGTCTTCAGCTCGGCAGCCAGCTCGGCCGCTGTCAGCGCGTCGCCAACCGATACGACGAGTGGGGCGGCGTAGATATTTACCGAGTCCCGGAATGGACCATCCCGCAATCGCGCGTCAATCAGATGCGCGTATCTAAGGTAGAGAACCGTTCCGCCGGCTACCGACAGTAAGAAAGGTATTCCAATGATGCACGCGGCGATCGTGAGCCGCCGCGCGGTCGCGACGCTCCGGAGTCGCTTCAGAAACTGCGCTCTCCAATTGCGTGAGCGCCCCGAGTCAGGTGACTGCCCCGAGTCGGGTAACTGCCCCGAGTCGGGTAACTGCCCCGGGCCAGGCAACAGCTCCGTTTTCTGAGTCAACGGTATTGAATCTCGCTGATCGGGCTCGGATAAGTCAGGGGTCGGGTACAGCATGCACCCTTAGCGCTTGCGCACGGACATCCAAAGGGCTATTGGGTACTATTCAGGGTTAATTTGTCTTGGGCAGCTTGTCGAGGATAGCGGCGCTTTCCTCGATCTTGTCTTCGCGGTAGAGAACGCTGGCCAGCGCCTTCATGGCGTCGACGTTGTTCGGCTCGGTTTTGAGCACCTGCTTGTAAATGTCTTCGGCCATGGCGTAATCTTTGCGCTCGGTGTAGTCGGCGGCCGCCTGCATCCTGGTCTTCGTGTCGGCGCTCGGAGGCGGAGCAACCAGTTTGGGGGGCGCTGAACCGCTAGCGGGAGCAGAGCTGCCGGAAGCAGCGGACGCAGGGTCCCCTGTAGCGGCGGATTGACTTCCGCCAGTGAATAATTTCGGCACCTGAAACGCCGCCACGGCAAGAACCACGACCGCCGCCACGACGATCCAGAAGACCTTCGGCGAAAAGGAGCGGGGCGAACTGCGGCGCACCGGCTTCGGCTCGGGCGCGGGCAGGGCCGCCGGTTCGGCTGCCGCCAATCTCTTCGGCAACTCCTGCGCGAGCTTGTCCACTCCGCTGATCAGGCGGCTGAGATTGTCTTCGGTGCGCTGCGAGTACTCGCGCAACTGGCCCATGGCTTCGGCCTGCTTCGACATGTCGGTCTCGAGCGCCGACACGCGCTGCACCAATTTCACCTGAATGTTCTTGACGAAAGTCTCCAGCGTCCGGACGTGGCTTTCCTCGATTTCCTGCTGAAGCTTGGTGGCCATGTTGTGGAAGCGGCTGGTCACCGCCTCTTCGATCATCTGGGGCAGACGGGCTTCGAGATCGTTGAGCGTGCGTCCCAGGGCGACTTCCCTGCCGGCCGGGCGGGCATCCCCGAATGTATCGGCCATCTGGTTGTTCAACCAGCCGCGCACGTTGCCGGGAACCGGCGCTTCGCCTGTCTCCATCTCCACAACGCGGTTTTCGATTTCATCGAGACGATCGAGAATGGGCCGAATACCATCGGCCATCATGTCGAGGATTTCGTAATCGCGCTCGCCGAGATTTTCTGTAGGGGCGTCCTGCCGGAGACGCTCGCGGAGACGCTGGGGGCCGGCGGCGCGCCGGCCGGCGCCGGCCGGTGTATGCCTGGGCCGTTCCGAGCGGTCGTCCCTGGCGGCGCGAGGCCCAACGGGACGCTCATCGTCGTAGTCGCCTCCGCGTTCGTCGTATTCATCCTGGTGCGCGGCAACTTCTTCCGCATCGCGCCTGCGCGCCGGGCGTTCGGCGGCAAAACGAGGTTGTTCTTCGAGGAGACGCCGGTCGAGTCCGTCGCGCCGGAGCTGAGGCGAGAAATATTGGCCGCCGTCACGCACATACGAAATAGCGTCGATCAAGTGACGGGCAGGGCCGTTCTTGAGAAGGTAAGCATCGCCACCGGCCCGCACCACCTCGCGGATTATGTCATCGTCCGTCGTACCCGACAGGATCACGATTTTGGTGCCAAGCTCTTCGCCGCGCACACGCCGCACCAGTTCAATTCCGTGCACTTTTGGCAGGTTGAGATCGACAACCGCCACATCCGGACGCATTTGGCGGATCTGATCCAGAGCCGTCTCGCCGTCAGGGCACTGAGCGATCACTTCGAAATGAGGGGTTCCGTGAAGTACCGCGGCAAGACCGTCGCGGCGCAGCGCGTCCTCGTCGGCCAGCAGAATCGTGGTTTTGTCCGGGGGGGCCATCGATACCGGGAGATCGTGGTCATATTCTAGCGTGAATCGCCTGTTCACGCCGCGACCTCCAGGGTTGTCGAGCTGGGTCGACCGCCTTTCGTCTTCGGCCTGGTCATCCGAATATCTTCCAGCGGCCCGCCACGGGGCGCGGTTGAATAGCCGGCGGCTCAGCGACCGGCGATTCAACGAATTCCGGTTCAACGAAGGTTGGTTCAGCCAAGGCTGCTTCAGAGGCGGGCCGTTCCGGTGTTGCGTTCACGGCTTCTTCGGCAGCCGGCGGATTTTTCACGATGAGCCGTTCGATTCCGCCGAGGAGTTGCTGCATGCTTCGCTCCGTCCGCAATGAGCAGTCGCGCAGCTCATTCATTGCCGAGGATTGGGTCGCGACTTCTTCTTCCAGCTTCGAAATCCGCTGAATCACTCGCGTCTGCACGCTCTCCGCGAATGCATCGAGCACTTGCTTCTGGCCGATATCGGATTCCGCCTTGATCCGTTTTTCCACCTCCGCCATCCGTGTGGTAACGCTTTCGTCCACCCAATCCCGCAATTCCACGCGAAGTTCGGCAGGGCTTTCCAACTCCAGAGTCACCAGCCGATCCTCCAGTGCGCCAAGCTTCTCCTCAAGTTTCTCCACAAGCTTGTCGCCGGCATTGGCGCCAGGAGCTTGAGATTGGGCCGCGATCGCTTCCCCGAGCCGAATGCCGGCTCCGAGCACGATTCCGCCCCCTATCGAGGCTGCGAGGATGCTGATCAGTTTGGGCAATGAATTCTACCCTTAGTAGTAGTCCTTACGGTTGGGTGACTTGTTCACAACTTCTAATATTAACCAAAAAAACTTCGCGTGGGGTATTGCTTAGTACGGTTACAGGAGTTATCCTATCTATACCTCGGTGATTTCCGGTACTTGAGGCAAACCGTTAGTTGGGCATGGAATTCGTCTGCAGGTTCCTCTGTATGGCGAAACGGACGAGGCCGGCGATGCCGTCGACTTCGAGCTTGCGCATGACATTAGCGCGATAAGTGTCGACAGTTTTAGGACTGATTTCCAACATTTTCGCGATATCTTTAGGTCGCATTCCATCTACTAAATACGAAAATACTTCATACTCGCGCTTGCTTAATAGCGAGAGTGAATCCTTCTTTTCTCTTTTAGTATCAATGGATTCGCGGCGAATCAATGGGGTCAGATATTGGCCTCCATCCTGTATGTAATTAATGGCATCGAAGAGGTGTCTGGCGGGTCCGTCTTTCAATAGATATCCATTGGCTCCACTGCGAAATAACTCTCGAATTACACTCTCGTCGCGAGTGATCGACAGGACGACGAGCTTGGTTTCGGATTTCGCCTGACGGACGCGCCGAATGACCTCCAGACCGCCGACTTTGGGCATGTTCAGGTCAAGTACCGCAAAGTCGGGCTTGAGCGCGAGGATCAGCTCGACCGCTTCGAGGCCATCGGAACTCTGACCGAGAATCTTCAAATCGGGGCGGGAATTGCAAAACGCCGCAATTCCTTCGCGAAGGATGCCGTGATCGTCCGCCAACACGAGGGTTATGGGTTTCGTTGGTTCCATTCTGTTGTTACCACTAATCTTATTCCGCGGCGAGCGGCAGCCGCACGCATATTCCGACGCCGTCCGGCCCGCTCGAGACGTCGCATGTGCCTCCCAACGCCGTGGTATGTTCGCGGATCGACTGGAGTCCGATGCCTTTGCCGCGGGGCGAAGGCTCCAGGGGGAAGCCGCGCCCATTATCCTCCATCCGGAGCTCGATCGTCGTGCCCGCGGCCATCAGAGACAGGGCGAAATGAGTGGCGCCGGAGTGCCGCGCAACATTGGAAATGCATTCCTGCGCGCACCGGTAAAGCGCAATCTTCACGGTGTGCGACGGTTCGACAGGAAGCGGCTGAATATCGATTTCCATCACAAGGCGGTCCATCAAGCCACTCGATTGAACCAGGTAGCGAAGGGCGTCCCCAGTCGCCAAACCCTGCCAATCGGGGGGATGTAGATTATGGGAGACGGCTCTGACCTGTTCGAGAGCCTGCTCGGTCAGAGTTTGCAGGCGAGCCAAAGCTGCGCGGCCCGCCTGCGGCAAAACGGCCGCGCAGTCGTCGAGCATGTCCAGGTTCAACTTGATGCCGGCGAGCGGCTGGCCGGCGCCGGCATGCAATTCGCGAGCGATCCGGGATCGCTCCCGCTCCAGTTCGTGGACGATAGTCCGTCCGGACGCCCGTGAGCCGGCGTTGCGGAGCTTTGAATCGCGCTCAAGCAGGCCGTAAAGCCTGCTGTTCTTCTGGCCAATCCGGGAGAGCATGTCGGCCCACGCGACCATCTCGGATCTGTCAGCCTCGAACATAAGATTCGCCTGTGACTCGTTTACAGACACTTCCTATTCTTTATACCTGAACCCAGCCGTAAGTGTAATAGGGAAAGGCGGTTCTGGTACTACCAAATTGACTCCCAAACTCCCAACTCACCTCCAATAGCTCTTATAATTGCGCTTGTTGTCAAAGACCCTGAGAACGGCGGGAAAGACGGCTCTGATCGTGATTGGCGCCGGGTTCGGACTGCTCCGAAGCCTGCGCGTGATCGGCAACATCACGCAGAACGCCGCGGGTTTGGAAACGCTCCAGGCCAGAGTCGATACCATCAACGTGGCGGTGGCGCGACTGGCGGCTGAAATGGAGCAAGTGCAATCGAAGTTCGATCAGACGGTCGGCAGAGACGAACTCTCTCAGACTCTTGACCGGGTTTTCGGACAACTGGAACGAGGGGTCGATGCGCGATTTGAACATCAAACCCGGTCGGTCGAGGCGCTGCGGATGATGGTCCGGCAGACTGACGAATTACTTCAGCGAGTGCTGGACGGCCTGGAATCGATGAAGAACGGGAACGACGCGGAATGGGATCTGACCCAAGCCAGCCGCTGAATCAAGCACCGTAGGGTCGGAAAAGCCCTGGGGCGTCGATCAGAACTTGAACTGCTCAGCCGTACGGCGCTCCGTGTTCGTCTGGGACTGCACCGGGATCTTCTCGACGAAAAACGAGCGCGGCGGCTGCCAAACGGGCGCGGCCGATTTCCTTGCGCCGCTCTGCGAGGCGTTCTCCATAGCGCCGTTACCGGGCGTGAGGTTCTTCAACCCGTAAAGCGCCAGCTCAAACCTGTCCTTCACTCCCAGTTTCTGGAACAACCGGGACAGATAGACCTTCACGGTGCCTTCGGAGATGGTAAGCGCGGTCGCTATCTCCTTATTTTTCAAGCCTTGGGAGAGCAGACTCACCAGTTGTCCTTCGCGGCGCGTGAGGGAGTAGCGGCGTGCCGACATGATACTGTCGGTGAGCGTTTTCTCGAACCACAACTCGCCGTCATTCACTCTGGTCAGACAGCGCAAAAGGATGTCGTTGGGAAGCGTCTTGCGCAAAATGCCGCGCACTCCGAGGCTCATCGACTGCAACGCGAGTTCGGTGGAAATGGAATGAACCCAGAGCACGATCTTGGCTTGAGACGCCACTTCATGGAGTCCGCTCAGCACGCTGAAAGTGATGCCGGCGGAAAGGTCCACCAACAACAAATCGGGCTGGTAGGACTCCATCTGAGCCCGTAACCCCTCAATCCCGCGACAATAGGAAATCAGGTTCAGAGTTTCAGAGCCCGCCAGGATGCTCGACAGACCCTCCGCGAGGATCGGTTCATCGCTGCAAAGGAGCACGTTTGCCATCGCCATGGAAGGAGCTTATCACCTTAGAGAGAAAATTTCTAATACTTTCTGCAGTTTTCTTTTGAATATTTTGTCCAGAAACAGTCTAATACTACCTTTGGATATAGTTGCGGCCGCGAGCACTAATACCAGGGGTTAAGTAACATTGCGATTTTTCCTTTGCCTGTGGCTGGAATAGAACTCGCATGGCTTGTAATTGGAATGTTTGCAGATTGTTGAGCCGGGTATGGCCAGCATGCCGCAGTCTGTAAAACTCGGGTTATACCTTCTCCACAGCCATTCGATAGCGTCCGCATACAACCCAATTTCGGTATTGTACCGGACTAGACATCGGTAATAAATTCAGACTACAGCCAAAATGGATCGCCGAGCAAAGTCGCGAATAGACGTGCAACTGACGTGTTACGTCGGGGCCGGCAGAGTTCAGGCGGAGCCTGTGCGCGCGATTACCGAGAATGTCAGCCGCACCGGCATGTTGATGCGCTGGGTGGAAGGCATTCCGCTGCCGGATATCGATGGAAAGTTGATGTTGGACCTCCAGCTACCGGAAAACTCCGAGTTCGGCCCCAGGGTAATGCGGTGCCGCGCAGCCGTGATCCGCGTGACTCCGGGCGATGGAAAGTCGCATGAAGTGGCGCTGCGTATTCTGAGCATGCGATTCATAAAGCCCAAGCGTGTAATCAGGCCGATCGATCTTCTAGCAATGCCCGTGGCCGCGGACCGGGTGAGCTGATGCTCCTTTCGACCCGGACGGGAGATTTGAGCGCGGCAGCCGCGCATGCTGAAAACGGGCTGGCGGAAAAGGTGCCGGCTGTCGCACGCTTCCTTCCTTCGCTGACGGATATCGCGTTCCTGATGCCGTTGATCTTTATTTTCCTCAAACTGAACGGCGCACGAATGCTTCTCGCCGACGCAGACACCGGTTGGCATATCCGCACCGGTGAATGGATTCTGACGCACCATCGGGTTCCGCATGTCGACTTTTTTTCGTTCAGCCGTCCCGGCGCACCCTGGTTCGCGTGGGAATGGCTGTCGGATGTGTTCTTCGCGACGCTTCATCTGCGGTGGGGGCTGGCCTCGGTCGTTCTGGCAAGCCTCGCGATGATCTGTCTAACGACCATGCTCATGTTCCGGCTGATCCGGCGCAAGTGCGAAAACGGTTTAGTTGCCATAGCCGTGACCCTATTGGCAACGGGGGCCTGCTCAATTCATTGGCTCGCACGGCCCCATCTTTTTACTCTGCTCTTTTTGGTGGTCACGCTGCACATCACCGATCGCGCGGCCGGCAACGATTCAAAACACGGCAACACCAGACTGCTGGCGTGGCTGGTGCCCCTGACACTGCTGTGGACCAATCTGCATGGCGGTTTTTTCGTAGTCTTCCTTGTGCTCGCGTGCCATATCGCCTCGGATCTGCTGAATGCCGCGATTGAGCCGGACGCGCGCCGCCGCCTCGAGTTCCTGCGTTCGGCCAAACCGTGGCTGGCGGCCGGACTCGGCTGCTTCGCCGTTACCTTCATCAACCCCTACGGCTGGAGCCTGCACAAGCACGTGTTCCAATACCTCGCCGACCCCTACTCCCGGCAGCACATCGCCGAGTTCCAGGCAGTGAACTTTCACTCGCCGGTGGTGGTCTATTTCGAGCCGCTCATGATTCTGGCGCTGGCGACAGCCCTGTGGGACGCCAGGCACCGGCGCTTCGCGGATGTCTTTCTCAGTCTGGGCTGGCTGCATCTGGCTCTTATAGCCCAGCGCAATGTCCCGCTTTTCGCGATTGCCGCCGCACCGCTGGGGGCGCGCGGAATTATGGCCGCCATTGAGGCGGCACGGGGCGCGCACCTGGCGAACTGGATCGGGCGCATCGCCGCCTGGTTCGGGCTCTTGAGCGCCAGCTTCGAACAAACGGACCGTCTCTGGAGGACGCACCTCGCCAGCGCGGCTCCTCTGGTACTTGCGGGCGCGCTGTTGTTGGCGCCCAAGCCAGTGGGCGCGAAATTCACTTCCACTTACGACCCCGCCGTGTTCCCGGAACGGGCAATCCCGATGCTGCAGGTGCCCGAAACCCATCACATCTTCGCGGAAGACCAGTGGGGCGCCTATCTGATCTATCACCTTTATCCGTCGAAACAGGTATTCATCGACGACCGCAGCGACTTTTACGGCGACGACTTCGGGGAACGCTATCTCGACGTCATGAATGTGAAGTATGGCTGGGAGAAAACGCTCGATCAGTACGATATCGACACGATCGCGCTATCGCCCAAGTACGCCCTTACCAGCACACTAAAGATCTCGCGCGACTGGCGTGTGGTGTATGACGACGGAGTTGCCGTCGTGTTTCGCCGCACCGTTACAGGCCGCTCGCGCCTGCCAGGTTCTCTCGTTTCCAGTAACGAGGGGAGTATCCGTGATCGCGTGATCACGAAAACCATCACAAGTGATCGCAAGGTCACACAACCAACGACTTAGAGGAGGACACACACAAATGAAGAACAGGTTAATGAATTTCGTAAAGGACGAACAGGGCCAGGACCTGATCGAATACACGCTGCTAATGGCTTTTATCGCACTCGCTTCGGCGGCTGTTTTCGTGAACGCCGGAAAAAGCATCAGCACGATCTGGGGCTCGGCGAGCACCCAGTTGTCGACAGCGGCAGTATCAGCGAGCTAGTTTGCCCTGGCTCCCGGCGCCGGGGCGGCAACCGCCGCTCCGGCATCGCGTTCCAGGAAAGGGGGACTCATCCCGGCCGAGTGGAGAGCTGGGGCGCGCCTCTGGCGCAGCAAAAAAAAGGAGAAAAGAAGATGTTGTCTTTTATACAGAAGTTCCGGCAGGACGAGTCCGGGCAGGATCTGATCGAATATACGCTTTTGCTGGCGTTTGTTGCGCTGGCCTCGGCGTCGTTGTTTCTCAGCGCCGGACAAAGTATCAGCACAATTTGGGGGTCGGCCAGCACTCAGCTGTCGACGGCAGCGGTATCGGCGAGCTGACCGGTGCCTCCTTCGGCGACCGTCACTCGGCAGTGTTCAATTTCTAAATCCGGACAAAAACAATGGGAAAGCGATTAATCGGTGTGCTCGCCTTCGCGCTGGCCGTTTCGGCCGGGGCGGCATTTGTGCTTTATCAATTGATCGCATCGCGAATAACGGTCGGAGCCTCCACCAAACCACCGGCCACGACCAAGGTGCTGGTCGCCTCCCGCGACCTTGAATTGGGAGCGCTCATTCAGGAGCGGGATGTGCGGATGCAGGATTATCTGACGCCGCCCCAGGGAGCGCTGCTCAAGAAGGAAGACATTATCAACCGCGGCGTGACTTCTCCGATTCACCTGGACGCGCCGTTTTACGAAGCATCCCTGGCGCCCAAAGGGGCGGGTGCGGGATTCGCGGCGACGATCCCGTCGGGCATGCGGGCGTTTGCCGTCCATGTCAACGAAGTGGTGGGAGTCGCGGGATTTGCCGTGGCGGGAATGCGCGTCGATCTGCTGGTTTCGGGAACTCCACCCGGCGGGTCGCAGGAAGGCGGTTCCGTCGGATCCGTGACCCGGACCCTGCTGCAAAACATTCAGGTTCTCTCGGCGGGGCAGAACTACCAGAAGGACGCGGAAGGGAAACCGGTCCTGGTTCAGGTGGTTAATCTGCTGGTAACTCCGGAGCAGGCTGAAATCCTGAATCTGGCAACCCAGCAAAATATTCAGCTAGTCCTGCGAAATCCCGCCGATAAAGAGATCGTGATCACTCCAGGCGCGTCAACTATGAATCTCTTCGCGGGCGGAAAGATCCGCGCTCCCCACATCGAGGCGGAAGGCGAGCCGCGAAAAACCCCCGCGCCGCCGCCTGTGGCGCCGCCGGAGAAGCCGCATACGGTAACCATCGAAGTCTATCAGGGCGCGAGGAAAGTCGAAACGACATTCCGGGAACCGGTGGCCGCAGGGGAGGCAAGGCCATGAAGATCCGCGCTATCGATATTCTCCTGCTGGCCGGCCTCGCGATGTGCACCAGCCTGTTGCGCGCCGAGCAGCCCGCCTTAACGGCGCCGGTCGAGGCGGAACGGATCACGGTCGGAGCCGGCAAGACCCTCCTGTTGGACATGCCAGTAAACATCGAGCGCGTTTCGATAGCGGCGGCGGAGACCGCCGAAGCCGTGCCGGTCAGCGCCCGAAGCATGATGATCAACGGCAGGTCCGCGGGCGAGACCAGTCTGGTGGTCTGGCTAAGCGACGGTTCGCGGCGGGAATACACGCTGGATGTAAAGGTCAACGCCTCCCGCGTCCAGGCCGCGCAGGAGCAGATCGGCCGCGAGTTCGGCGGCAACGTGAAATTGACGGTCGACGGCACATCGGTGTACCTGACCGGCCGGCTGAAGGACATGTATGAAGCGGACCGCGCGCTCGCGATCGCCACCACGCTGGGCAAAGTGGTGAACCTTCTGAAAGTCGACACACCGCCCCAGGAGCGGCAGATCCTGCTGAAGGTCCGGTTTGCGGATGTCGACCGGACTAAATCGCTCAATCTTGGCTTAAACTTGTTCGGCTCCGTGAAGGGATATCCGTTTACGGCCACTACCGGCGAATTCAGTCCTACGACCGCCACGGCGCTGCCGTCGGGCGGCTCGAGCACCAGCTTTTCGCTGAGCGACGCGCTTAATCTGTTTTTATTCGATCCCCATGCGAATGTGGGCGCCACGCTCCAGGCGCTGGCCGCTCAAAACATCCTGCAGATTCTGGCGGAACCCAACCTCCTCGCGATGAACGGCAAGGAAGCCAGCTTCGTGGCCGGCGGCGAATTTCCCTTTCCGACACTACAGGGCGGAGGCGGCGGAGTGGGGCAGGTCACCGTTTCGTTCAAGGAATTCGGCGTACGTCTTCACTTCCTGCCTACCATTACGCCGCGGGGAACAATCCGGCTACACGTTTCACCGGAGGTCAGCTCACTGGATTACGCCAATTCGCTGACGATATCGGGGTCGACGGTTCCGGCACTGGATACAAGGAAGGTGGAAACTGAGGTCGAACTGCAAAGCGGACAGAGCTTCGCCATCGCTGGACTGCTCGATAACCAGACGACGGAAGCGCTGAGCAAAATTCCTGGCCTGGCCAACATACCCGTACTCGGTAAGCTGTTCACCAGTAAATCCATCACCAAGTCGAATTCGGAGCTGATCGTTATTGTCACGCCCGAGTTGGTGGAGCCGATACCGGAAGGGCAGACGCCGCCGGATTTGGTGAGACCTGACTCGTTTATCAAGGGACCGGGCATCCCGACTCAAGCACCGCGAACTCCGGGAACCGATCAGACCGGCCCTGGGCCCGCGAGACCCCCGCGCACCGAAATCTCTGTGCAGGAGATGCTGCAGATCCAGAAGGTCAATCAGCAGCAGCAACAGGGCCAGGGAGCCGCGCAGCCTTCCGCGTTGGGTCCTCCGCTCATTATCAATCCCGCGGCCGCGCAGCCGATACCAACGACCGGTGCCGCGCCTGGGGGGAACAACTGAGTATGATGCCGCTCACGGCCGCGTTCGTCATCGCGAACCGAACCGTGTGGGAGCAGGCGCACGCGTGTATACAGAATCTGCCGGTGCGGCTGGCCGTGGAGCATGGCATGGGCCAAAGCGATCCGTCTGAAACGGACGCGCTGCTCGACCGCATCGAACGGCACCGCGTGGATGTGGTGCTGGTGGAAGCGAGCCGTATAGCGGTACCGCTGGAAGAGTTTGTGCGCCGCATCCGGAACAGCGCCGTGCAGCCGGCGGTGTTTGTGCTCAACCCCGAAGCGGCGCCGGAACTCATTCTGGAAGCCCTGCGGGCGGGCGCCAACGAATACCTCTACCCACCCCTGGCCGATACCCTGCGGGACGCGCTCCAGAGACTTTCCACCGCTCGCTCCAAAGGCGGATCGGACACCTCCAAAGCGCTCGGAAAAATATTCGGGTTTCTTTCCGCCCGCGGCGGATGCGGTGCCACAACGTTCGCGGTCCATGTGGCGACCGATCTCGCGCGGCAGGCGGCGGCGCGACAGGCGGGGACTCCGCCGACGAAACAGGCGGCGCTGCTGGCGGATTTCGATTTTGACGCGGGATTGCTCCGTTTCCTCATGAAGTCGAAGACCACATATTCGGTGCGGGATGCGATCGAGAACCTGCGGCGGATGGATTCCAGTCTCTGGAAGGCTCTGGTATCGTCGCATACGGAAACGCTGGACGTGATTCCGGCGCCGGACGAGGTGCCCGCAAAGAGGTCTCCCGCGCCGGAAGAGTCGACGCACCTGATGCGATTCATCCGGTCGACGTATCCGGTGACAATTGCCGATTTCGGGCGCAGCGTCAGCGTAACGGCGCTGGACTCTCTGTCGGAGCTGGAAGTCCTGTATCTGGTGACGACGCCTGATCTCACAAGCCTGGAACACGCCAGGCGCGCCATCGGGCACGTGGAAGACCGGGGGTTCGCAAGCAATCGTCTTCAGGTGCTGGTGAACCGCGCGGGCGAGCGGGGCAAACCCGATGTTCACGAAATCGAGAGGTCTCTCGGCCACCCCTGCGAAGCGGTATTTCCGAACGATCACTCCGCGCTTTACGACGCTTATTCGGAGGGACGTTTTCTGCCCCCGGCAAGTGCTCTGAGCAGGGAACTGCACACGTTGGCGGATTCGATACGGATGCGGGCGGCGGGCGAGCGCCCTCCCGAAAAGAGCGATAAAGCGGCGGCGGTCGCAGGCGGGAAGCGCTGGTTTTCATTTCTTCAAAAGACTCAGGGGCAGGAAGTACAGGCGTAAGCCGAAAAAACAACTATGGCGACCATTCAACCGGGAATCAACGGGAACGGGCAGGAGGCGGGGTGGGTTACTCGTCTGGCGAACCGCGACAACATGGGCGCCGAGTATCAGGAACTGAAGTTCACGATCCACCGGAAGCTGCTCGACCGGATTAATCTGGAAGCGCTCTCGTCGCTGGCCGGAGAACGCGCGCGCTCCGAAATCCGGATCGCGGTGGCGAAGCTGGTAGAAGAAGAGCGCACGCCACTCAGCCTGGCGGAAAAAGAGCGCGTCATCGAGGAAGTGCTCGACGAAGTGTTCGGCCTCGGCCCCCTGGAGCCTTTGCTGCGCGACCCCACCATTTCGGACATTCTGGTGACCACGCCGAAACTGGTCTACATCGAGCGCGGCGGCAAGCTGTTTCGGACCTCGGTTGAGTTTAAAGACAACACGCACCTGCTGCGCATCATCGAAAAGGTGGTCGCGCGCGTAGGGCGGCGCGTCGACGAATCTTCTCCGCTGGTCGATGCGCGGCTGCCGGACGGTTCGCGCGTCAATGCCGCAATTCCGCCCGTTGCCGTCGACGGGCCCCTGCTTTCCATCCGCCGGTTCGGCAAGGAACTGCTGGAGGGCGAAGACCTGGTCAAGAAACTGGCGCTGACCGAAGGCATGCTGGAACTGCTGAAGGCGTGCGTGCGGGCGCGGCTCAACATTCTGATCTCCGGGGGCACCGGCGCCGGCAAAACGACTCTGTTGAACGTATTGTCCAGCTACATACCGGAGAACGAGCGCATCATCACCATCGAAGACGCGGCCGAATTGCGCCTGCGCCAGACGCACGTGGCGCGAATGGAAACGCGGCCGGCGAACATCGAGGGCAACGGCGCGATTAAGATTCGAGATCTGGTGGTGAACGCGCTTCGAATGCGGCCCGACCGGATCATCGTCGGCGAAGTCCGCAGCGAGGAAGCGCTGGACATGCTTCAGGCAATGAACACCGGTCACGACGGCTCGCTGACCACCATCCACTCGAACACGCCGCGCGATGCCGTGGCGCGCCTCGAGGTTCTGGTCGGCATGGCGAACGCCAATATGGGAGTGCGTTCCATCCGCGCGCAGGTGACGAGCGCGATCGATCTGATGGTGCAGGTGGCCCGCTTCAGCGACGGCAGCCGCAAGATTACATACGTCACCGAACTGGTCGGGCTCGAAGGCGAGCAGGTGACCATGCAGGACATCTTCCTTTTTGAAAAGAGCGGGATCGCCGAAAACGGAAAAGTGCTCGGCAGATTCAAGGCAACGGGCGTGCGGCCGCGCTTCTACGAAAAACTCCGTTCGTCCGGCATTACTCTTCCCGCATCGCTGTTCCAGACTGTCGTGGAGATTGGGCAATCATGAACGCGATCGTCGCCGTATGCTTCCTGGTTATCCTCGCGCTGCTGCTGTTCTCGATCAGCTTCGGGCTGCGTTTTTACGAAAAACAGCGCCGCAAGAAGCTCGTATCGATGCTGCGCACGGTTACGGAGAACGGCGAAGACCGCCATGTGAACCTGCTGATCGACGAGCCCGGCCAAAAGAGCGGCGCCGAAGAACTGCTGGGTTCGATGAATGTGACGGAGCGGCTCAGAAGGCTTCTGAGCGAATCGGGACTCGACTGGACCCTGACACGCCTGTTGATCATGATGACCGCCGCGTTTGCCGCAGGAGCGCTGGGGAGCATGTGGATTCCGCTGGCGATGCCTCCGGCTTTGCGCGCCCTCGCGGCCGGGCTGTGCACGACTTTCCTCCCGCTGTATTACGTATCCCGGAAACGCGCCAAGCGGCTCGATGCTCTGGAGGCGCAGCTGCCGGACGCGCTGGATTTCCTCTCTCGCTCGATGCGGGCGGGACACGCGTTCACGATCAGCCTCGAGATGGTGGGAGAGGAGACCCACGAGCCGCTGGGCCAGGAGCTCAGGGCCTTATTCAACGAACAGAATCTGGGCGCATCTCTGGAACGCTCGTTCGACACATTCGCCAAGCGCGTTCCGATTTCGGATGTGCGTTTCTTCAGCTCCTCGGTACTGCTTCAGCGCCAGACCGGCGGCAATCTGAGCGAGATCCTGAACCGTTTGTCGCACATTATCCGCGAGCGGTTCCGCCTGAAGGGACAAGTGAAAGCGGTGAGCGCCCACGGGCGCCTTACAGCCACGATTCTGACGCTGCTGCCGATCGCGACGCTGGGCGGCTTGCTGCTCACTTCTCCCGGCTACCTGGACCCAATGACAAAAAGCGCTCTGGGCCGGAAGATTATTCTGGCGGGCGTCATAGCGCAGATTGTGGGAAATTTCTTTATCCGGAAGATCATCAAGATCAAGGTGTGACGACACATGCTGCCCTTATTACTTGCCGCCTTCCTTTTCCTGCTTTTGATGACGGTGATTTCCGTCTACGGATACCGCGCCTATGTGCGGCCGAGCCGGATTTACGACAGAGTGGGAGGGGTCGTGGAATCGTCGGCGGACGCGGAAACGGTTTCCGTCAAACCGAGAGACGTGGTGGTTCGCGTCTTCGAGCAGATCGGCGAGCAGATCCCGCTGGCGCCGGCCGATCAGACGGCGACCAAACGCGATCTGTCGATGGCTGGATTCCGGTCCGAAGGAGCGACCAGAATTTTCTTCGGCATCAAGGTGATGTTTTGCGTTGTCATGTTCGCCTTCACGCTGATGCTGCACCGGCACGTTACGGACAACCCGATCCTGCGAATCGTATTTGTAATCGCCGGGACCGGACTCGGTTATTACGCGCCCGGATACTACCTGGAAAGCCTGGTCAAGAAACGTCAGACCAAGCTGCGGCTGTCTCTTCCGGACGCTTTGGACATGATGGTGGTTTCTGTGGAAGCGGGGCTCGGCCTCGATCAGGCGTTGCAGCATGTGGCGCGGGAGATGGAAGACACGCATCCCGAACTGAGCGACGAGATGGGGCTGGTCGGGCTCGAAATGCGAGCCGGCAGCAGGCGAGCGGAGGCGCTGCGGAATCTGTCGGAGCGGACCGGCGAAGAGGAGTTGCGAAAGCTGGTGGCGATTCTCGTTCAGACCGACCGCTTCGGCACAAGTATGGGAGAGAGTCTGCGAACGCATTCGGATTTCATGCGGCTGCGGCGCAAACAGGAGGCGGAAGAGCGGGCAGCCAAGGTCGGCGTGAAGCTGGTGTTCCCGATATTTCTTTTCATTCTGCCTTCGATGATGATTGTCGCGGCCGGACCCGCGATGTTGAAGCTTTTCGAGGATCTATTCCCACTGATGAACAACTTTGGCAAGTAACCGAAAGGAGTCATAAACGCAAATGAATCAAACAATCATGCAGGCCACTTTCTGGATCGCCGCCCTCGGGGTGTTGATCCTCTACATGCAGCGGCGGCGCAAACGCAAAACGAATAGCTGAAAAGCTGTCAGCCATCAGGTGTCAGCTTCTCGGGTTGCAGATTATCCCGAGAGCTGACGGCTCTGACGAGTTTACCGGCGTTCGAGCGCAGCAGCTCGCCGGGGCTGGAATACGGAGGCTGGCGGTCCCCCGGTAAGAGACGAGCCAGGTTGCGCGGGAGAACGAGCACAAATACAAAAGAAGGAGAAGAAAACGATGAACCCAATAGTAATGCAGGCGGTGCTTTGGATAGTGGCGGGGTTATTCCTGGCGCTTCTCATCATTCGCCGCGGCAAACGCAAAGCTTCGCGCAGCTAGTGCCACATCGTGGCGTGGACGATCGTTTTCCGTCGTCCGCGTTGTCTCGTAACCGGAAGAAGGCAGGCCACGGAGAAACGATGGCCTGCCCCACGCCCGGCCGGGAGCGCGTCCCAGTTATTGATTGGACACTGCACTGGCAGGGAACACGCACGATGGCCGCGCCGATACCGGCTGTCGCCGAAACCAATGACGAATCTTCGAAATGATCGACTGGAAAAGCAGACAGAACCGCGATGGCGGATGGGCGTACAACAAGGGCGGCTCATGGACCGAGCCCACGGTTCTTATACTGCTCGCCCAATCCGTCACGCAAATCGACCGGCCGGGTTTCGAAGCAGGTTTGAATTTTCTGCGCTCGACGCAACGGAGGGATGGCGGCTGGAGCCCGCGGCCTGACGTCGACGAAAGTACCTGGGTGACCGCACTGGCCGCGCTCCTGCCGGAGGAGGCAATCGGGGCCGAGCGGCTGAAACGCGCGGTGGCGTGGCTGGAAGGCCAGACGGGGAGAGAGTCCGGCTGGAGCTACAGACTTCAGCAAACCATCGCCGGTAACAAGGAAAAATATCCGGAGGGCTGGCCCTGGTTTCCGGGAGCCGCCGCCTGGGTGATTCCCACGTCGATCGGGATCCTTGCGTTCGAACGCGCCCTGACGCGCGGCGAGAACAGGAAACTGCGGGAGCGGGTGAACTCGGGCAGAGAATTTCTGTTCGGGCGCATGTGCGCGGATGGAGGCTGGAATCATGGGTCGAACCGGGCGCTGGGGCGTGACGGCGACTCTTATCCGGAAACGACCGGTATCGCACTGGCGGCCCTGCATCGCGCGCCGGAGCACAAGACGATTGCGCGGGCAAAAGAAGCGGCGCGCCGGCATTTGGCAACCTGCCGGACGGCCGAAGGTATCGCCTGGCTGCGAATGGGACTGGCGGCGCACGGGGAACCTGTGCAGTCGCAGGCCTCGCCAACACCCCGGACGGCAATGGACGCGGCGTTGAGCGCGATCGCCACGGCAGCCGGTACTCCGGGTGGCCGGAATCCGTTACTGAGTTGAAGCATGAAACCGACGCGAAGAGAACTTCTCGGAATCGCGGCTGCGGGCGTAACGATTGGCGGGGCCGCGCTGGCACACCGAGCGAACGTCCGCACCGCACAGCATTGGCCGGTCTCCAGCGTGTCGATTATCAAAGTACCTGCTTACACGATGGATGTATACGACGCTGTTTACAGGATCGTGTCCGAACATAACTTGAATGTGCGAGGGAAACGGATCGTGTTGAAGCCGAACCTGGTGGAATTCGATCCGCATACGGCGGTCAATACTCATCCGATGGTCGTGCATGCGGCCTATGAAGCGTTCCGCAAACTGGGCGCCGCTGAAGTTAAGATCGCGGAAGGTCCGGGCCACCGGCGTGCGACGCTCGATCTCGCCGACGCCGCCGGATACTTCAGCACGGTACCGAAGTTTGAAGATGCGTTTACGGATTTAAACCTCGACGAAGTGTCGAAGCTCAGGATCCCCCAACCGGTTTCACAATTGAAATCTCTCTACCTCCCGCACACCGTTCTGGATTGCGACCTGCTCGTTTCGCTGCCAAAAATGAAGACGCATCATTGGGCGGGCGCAACGCTGGCCATGAAGAATCTCTTCGGTCTGGTGCCGGGAGGGGTATATGGATGGCCCAAGAACGTGCTGCATTGGGCCGGTATCGCGGAATCGATTGTGGATCTGCACCATTTGTTTCCCCGGCAGTTCGCCATTGTGGACGGGATCGTGGGAATGGAGGGGAACGGCCCGATCCAGGGAACTCCGAAACAAGCGGGGGTGCTGGTGGCGGGAAGCGATGTAGCGGCGGTCGATGCCACCTGCTGCCGGATCATGGGTATCGATCCGAAGAAAATTGCCTATCTGAAGATTGCCCGGGGAGAAGAAAACCTGGAGCCATCGGCTTTCCGGCAGATCGGCGAACCAGTGAGTGCGGTTCGTACCCCTTTCCAGCTCATCGATCCGTGGCGTCAGATGATTCAGGCAGCTTGAGATCAGGGTGGGACACACACGCGGCGCGGACGATCGTTCTTCGTCGTCTGCGGTTCCTGCGCAGTCAGGAGAAGGCAGGCCATAAGAAAAGCGATGGCCCGCCCTACGCCCCGCTTAGTGCACGAGCCGGCTGCCGGCCTGCAGGATCATACACAGATTCCAGACCACGATGCCCGCGTACCAGTAGTTAATCCAGGCGACGATCCGTGCGCGATTCATGGCCAGGCATATTCCTCCTATCGCGAGGCCAACAAGCTTAGAAGCAGCCACTCCCATGGCGGGCGAAGTGGCATGAATGAGTTTCAAGATAAACGGACTTACTTCGCTGGCGCCCAGCTTGAAGCCTACCATGGTGGTGAGAAAGTCCAGTAGCTGAAGATATATAAAGACAGGAATTGCTGGCATATTAAATGTTCACTCCGTGATTTGCTATGAATATGAATGCGATCGCGCCAACCGCGATCATGGCCCCATGAGGGAGCCGCAGCCCTTTGTTGGTTGTTACATCCAACTCATCGCTGCTCTTATATGGTGCGCGCAGGTGTAAGAGATCCCGGACAATCCAACCTACGTTGAAAAATGTCTGTCTGACGCGGCCGCGAAAAAGAAGCAGGATGACGGCAATAAGGCCGCCGAGTACCGCGGTCAGCAGGAAAATCCAAAAGCAGTTGCCCGGACCCGTGATAGCCCCAACAGCCGCCAGTAGTTTCACGTCACCGGCGCCGCGGGCTCGAAGCAAATATAAAGGGAAATAAAGGATGAAGCCCAATCCCAGCCCTTCCGAGGCGTGTGCGAGCCCCGAAAGGCCCGAGGAATATACGTTCCATGCAATGCCAACGACAAGGCCGGCAAGAACCAGCCAGTTTGGAATGCGGCGGTAGCGGATGTCGAATACCGCGGCGATCGCTACTAGTATTCCCAGTAAGATCTCGCCCGTTCCGAGTAAGGATGGTTGACCAAGCATCGTCTTGTGCGCTTACAAACTGAGTATAGCCGGAATCTAACTTAGCGGAACATACTTTCGGACAACGTTATCCTAAGTTAGCGCCCGGTACGCTAACAGGGCGATGAAAAAGTAGCTCGGACGCGTCTTTCTTTTCGTTGTTGGTGGTGTTTCTGGGGCTTGCCGCAGGGCTTTTAAGGACTCCTGTGGGGGGATACGTGGCCTAATCGCTCTGT